>MLJW01000145.1_pt1 | contig 67216 bp, 60 predicted proteins | sample 888231 | NCBI WGS metagenome assembly MLJW01 (sample SAMN05788063, study PRJNA343431) | mine drainage metagenome | isolation source: sample collected from the inflow into an acid mine drainage treatment plant... | place: Germany: Lusatia, lignite mining district
CATCGACCGGCACCACGGCGCCGTTCTCCGCGATATCCGGCGCCCGCAGCAGCAGGTCGTGGCTCTCGGCGGTCGCGGTGACGTTGAGCCCCTTCAGGGCGGCCCCGAGATCCTTGGCATCGAAGGCAGCCTGATCGCCCCCGGCGGCCAGCGCCTGGCCCGGCTGCAGCACGCCGGCGGCCAGCGCTGCCGCCAGCGCGCCTCCCGCGCCCGCGCCCTTCAGCAATGTCCTGCGCAATTTGTCCATTGAATGTCTTCCCCCTGGCGGAATTGAAACAAGTTTGGAACTGATATTTTAAATCTAAGGCAGTTTTGCAGCTCCGGCCTGGTGATGCAATTCAATGTATTGATAGAAAAATAGCCGGCCGTAATGCGCTAATTTACTGATATTCTGGATGATTTAGGGTCAATTGGCGGCAAGGCCGCCTGTCTATTTTGATTCGGCGTTCTCCAACGGCTGGTATCGAGAAGTGCCAAGACCGGCATGCGATCGCTGCCGATCAAGTCCTGGCTTATTGGACCAGGCCACAATGACTCATTGAAGAGAGCGTTCACATTCCCGTAACGCTCTGGTAACTCGGCAACTGTAACTTCGGTCCGGCTGGGAAAGCACGATGCTTCCGGCATCAACGAGAAGCGAAAAGCGCGGCCGACAGCGACAAGTGCCAGCCAGGTGCTGTCATTGCGGCCCGCCCTCTTCATCCATCAGGAGTTACCTACATGCAAAAGAAACTGATCGCCCTGGCTATCGCCGGCCTGATTTCCGGCGGCGTCTTTGCCGCCGACAACAGCGTCACCGTTTATGGTTCGTTCGACGCGGGCCTTCGCAATCTGTCCAACTCCAACGCCGCGGGTCAAAGCCTCACGTCCATGGACTCGTCAGGCACCTACCATTCCAACCGTCTCGGCTTCAAGGGTGTGGAAGCCCTGGGCAACGGCCAGAATGCACACTTCGACCTGGAGTCCGGATTCACCTCTGGTTCCGGCACCCTCGCAGGCAATCTCTGGGGACGCACCGCTTCTGTCGGACTCGGCGGTTCCTGGGGTTCCCTGGACCTGGGCCGTCAATACACGACGATCTTCCAGGTCGCCAGCGCTTACGATCCGTTCAACTACAAGTATACGGGCATCGTCCCCGTGTCGGCCCTGGACGGTACTCGCCGCAACAACGACATCCAGTACACCGGCACCTTCGGCGCCGTGACCGCGCGCCTGGAGCACGCCCTGGGCCAAGTGGCTGGCAGCACGGCTGCCGGCTCGACCACGGAAGGCGGCCTGAGCTATGACAACGGCCCCCTGAGTCTCGGTGCCGCCTATGCCACGGAGAAGGACGCCACCAATACGCTGACCAAGAATTACTGGACCGTAGGCGGTGCCTATAAGACCGGCCCGCTGCGTGTTGCGCTCGGCTACGGCGACAACAAAGCCGACCAACTGAGCGGCACTAATGGCGAGACCAAGAACTGGTGGCTGGGCGGCAGTTATGCGATGACGCCGGCTGCGGCCTTGACGGTTGCCTACTACGACACCAAGACCAGCAACTTAGTGGTTGCGACGACCAATCCGCTCGGCATCGAAGGCCAGACGAAGCTGTTCATGCTCGGCGGCACCTACTCACTGTCCAAGCGCACCACCCTCTACGCCGGTGTCGATCATCACAACCTGGAAGGCTCGTCGGTGCTCGGTTACGGCACTGCCCAGACCCAAGGCAGCCAGACCGGCGTGTCGGTCGGTATCGACCACGCGTTCTAAGAACTTCCTGCCTCATCCCAACGGCCGCCCAGTGCGGCCATTTTTTTTCGTCAGCGGAACCCAGGTAGACTGGGCGCCCTCGATGGAGATAATGGCGATGGAACGCTGCCCTTGGTGCACCGGTTTCGAGCTCTACCGTGAGTATCATGATTCGGAATGGGGCGTGCCGCTTCGCGCTGACCGGGCACTGTTCGAGCTGCTGCTGTTGGAAGGGGCGCAGGCCGGCTTGTCCTGGGCCACGGTCCTGAAGAAACGGGAAGCTTATCGGAGCGCCTTCGACGGCTTCGATCCGGAGCGGATCGCGCGCTACGACGAGGCAAAAGTGGCGGAACTATTGGCCGACCCGGGCATCATCCGCAATCGCGCCAAGGTGGCTGCCGCTGTACGGAATGCCCAGGCCTACCTGGCCATCGAGGCCGGCGGCCAAAGCTTCGGCGACTTCCTGTGGCGCTTCGTCGATGGCGTGCCGATCCAGAACGCCTGGCGGTCCCTGGCCGAAGTTCCCGCCCGCACCGCGCAATCCGATGCGCTGAGCAAGGCCTTGACGCAGGCGGGGTTCAAGTTCGTCGGTGCCACGATTTGCTACGCCTTCATGCAGGCGTCGGGCATGGTGAACGATCACCTGGTGTCCTGCCCGAGACACGCCGAGCTGCGCACCGCCTAGCTGCTGCGCCCCCCGCGCCGGCGACGCTGCCATAGTACCTTGGTGCTAGTACTTCAATACACTTCCATAGCCTTTCTGCGCCAAGTACCGTTGCTCACGTGCTGTTTCGTGTCCGAAAAATGGCGTTGAAAGCGCCACATGCGCGTCGAGGATCGGCTAGACCCACCCCATCATGAAGTCAATCGAAGCCCATGCATTCTGGAAATGTTTCGCGCTTGGTCTGGGCCTGTTCGTTTCGCTGGAACTGCCTGCCTACGCGAACTCCGTGACCAGGGGGCTGATTGATGAAAATCTGTCCATCGAAGCTCCTCTGGTACGTCTGGTTCTCAAACGTGCCGCTCTGATGGAGCGATCCGAACCAACGGCTCGCAATAGACAATATGCAGCACGCCTATATTGTGTTGCGGCACGGCTCGGCAGCCTGGAAGCCCAGTATCATCTCGGCAAAATGATATTGGCCGGCTGGGGCATGAAGAAAAATGCGCAAGAAGCTGCCGCGCTGTTCAGCATCGCTGCCGGCCAGGGACACGAGAAGGCGGGCGAGGCATTGGAGCTAATCAGCGCCCGGGGAGGCAAGCCTCCGGAGTGCATGGAGAACCCGGGCCGCTCCATCGACATTGATGCACCGGGGCCAGCCGGGCTGCACGCGCGAGCCTCGCTGAATAATCAGAAATGGTAACCGTACTGCAACTGCCAGTTCAGTTGCGAATGGGTGATCGTGGTCGCGTTGTCGGGAGCGCCGCTGTAGGGCACATTGACCGTTTGAGTGCCGGTGACGGTCACCTTCGGCGCATAGACCAATGACAGATCGATGCCGCTCCGACGGGTCAGCAGATAGCCCATGCCGAGGGTGTATTGATCCTTGATGATCGCAGGAAACAGCGGATTGACGCGGTTGTCCGGCACCGGGTTATTGGCGAAGTTGCCGCCGAAGCGCAGCGTCAATGTATCGCTCATCCGGTAGGACGCACCGATCATGAGGACATTCTGATTGTTCCAGTTCTGGCTGATTCTGAAGTCGGCGTAGTCCGAACCGGTGCTGAACGTCATCCTGAAGTCCTGCATGACGCCGGACCAGTCGATGCGCTTGTAGTCGGCTGCCACCAGCCAGTTCTCATTGACCTGATAGGCCAGGCCAAAACCATAGGTCTCGGGCCACTGGAAATCATGGATGGTGATCTTGCCGGTCACTGCAGGCCCTAACGGGGTTCCCGATTTGAAGGCCGAGAAGGACGCGCCATTGGCATCGGTCGTCATGTCGCCCAAATGGGTCTTCGCGTGATAGGTCGCACCGACGGACAAGGACGGACTGAGCTTGTAGACGAGGCCCAGTTTGCCGGCAAATCCGGAACCGGACGCCTTGCCGCTGAATGCATTGTTGTCCGAGAAATCGATTCGAAATGCGTCAGCCCCGAAACGGCTGATCAGGCCGCTTCCGGGATTCATCAACATATTGCCGAAGCCTGGAGACATGTTGCCGGTTGCCATCGCCATGAATTGAGGAGTCGATGCCGCCATTTTCATGTCCATGGTCGCCCAGACGAAATCCAATGAACCGCCGATGATCAGCTGGTCATTGACGTTGTAGGCCAGCGGCAGAATGACTCGCCCGACACCGACCTCGGAGCGGATTTTGTCGCCGGTCCCGTAGGCCATCGGCGAACTGGCGTCGTACTCGGTGCCCATGCCGCCCTGGGAGTACACGCCGATGCCATAGGTCAGGGCACCGTGCCGGGTGACATAGCCGATGGCCGGCATGTAGTAGGCATCGCCGCCCGACTTCGCGGAAGACGCGTTGACATCCGGGCCGAGGAAACCCAAGGCCACGCCGATACCGCTGCCTTGCCCCATCAGACCCAGGGTGGCCGGGTTGTTCATCATGGCGCCGGCACCGTTGTCATAAGCGAAGGATGCCCCGCCCATCGCGGCGGCAACCGGGCCGTAGCCCTCCAGGTCCATGCCATTTGTGGCGAACGACGATGCCGAGATGCCGGCGAGGGTGAGCAGTGCAAAGGTTTTCTTGAGTTTCATGGTCGGAGTCGGTCGGGTTCAAATTGATTGCTCTGACCCCGGTGAGACTCAAGGCCATTTGCTGCGGGAATCTTTTAGCACAGTCATGTGTTCCTGGTTATTGGTAAATTAAATCCTTGCATTCGGCAACACCGACGCTCTGCGCGCGATGCGCTCCCGCCGGACAGAATTCTGGCGAGCTGACTGCGCTCATTTCAGGCGATAGGCGGCGTGGCAGGCGACGCAATTCGCCGTGACCTTCGACAATGCCTCGAGCGCGGGTTTCACATCGCCCGTGGCACTGGCGTTGCCCGCGGCCAAGGCGAACCGGCTGGCACTGCGATGCATGGCCATGCCCGCTTGCTGCATGCCCCTGGGCATGTATTTCGCCACCTCGTCGGCATCATGAAGAGCCATCGAACTCATGCCGAGGCGCTGCTCGGCGACATTGCCGGCCAGATCGTAGTCCTGCTTGGCAAGCGCCTCCTGGATTTTCTGGAGCGTCAGGAGATGGTCGCGCATGCTGGCGAGCGTATGTTCGCGCAAGGCGCGGGGAAAATGGACCGCCCGTCTCGTGTCGGGAGCAAGGGCTTCAGGAGTCCCGGCGGCGACATCTTGTTGGTGATGATGCATCATCTGCATCATCGATTCGTGGGTTTGCGCCAGCGCGCCGGGTGCGGTCAGCACAATCGCAATTGCGGTCAACAATCTGAATTTCATCGGAGCTTCTCCTGCGGTTTGATCGAGCGCCATCGTGCCTGATGCGCCCGGTGAATCGGTATGATCCGGATCATATGGAGGACAACTGCAAGGCGCTGCCGGCTTTTTGCCGCACGGCGCGAGAGCGCCGCCGCGCTGCGACCGGCCGTGGCCAAATGGCTCGGCGCTCAGCATGAACAGAAATCGGCGGCATAATGCCGAAGCCTCGGAAGACGAAATGAAAGCTCACCTGGATGCCGGAGACCGCATGAACACCCTGGTACAGACCCCGGAGGCCAAGCTGGCCTATGACGCTCGCTGGCAGCGAATCATGGACTGCGTCGCACTCAAGCAGCCGGATCGGATGCCCGTCGTCATGTATGCCACTTACTGGCTGGCAAAGTATGGAGGCATCAGCTACAAGGAGCTGACGTACGACTACGAGAAAACCAAGGCCATCGCCGAACGCGCGGTGCTGGAATTCGAGCCCGATGCCTGCATCTCGCTGGTCGGCGCCAGCGCGCTGGGACCGGTTTTCGATGCGACGGGCTACAAGCAACTGCGCTGGCCCGGTCACGGCGTCGGCGACAACCAGCCCTATCAGTACCTCGATCGGGAATACATGAAAGCGGAGGAATTCGCGGATTTTCTGAGGGATCCGACCGGCTTCTATCTCAACACCTATCTGCCGAGGATCTTCACCGCCTTCGAGGGTTTCGAGCAATTCCCGGTACTGCCGGGGATGTTCTATTTCCGCGCCATTACCGGCTTGCGCCCCCTCGCCAATCCCGAATTTCGCAAGGCGCTGCAACGGGTGCTCGACGCCGCCGACGAAGTCGACCGGTACATGACCCACACCGGGCAGTGGAACAAGCGGATCAACGCCCTGGGCTTCCCGCTCATCAACGGTAGCGCGTCGGGTGCGCCCTACGACGTGCTCGCCGACTACTTCCGCGGCGCGACGGGAATGATGAAGGATCTTTTCCGGCACAAGGAACAGTTGCTCGAGGCCATCGAACTGATGCGTCACTACCTGGTGAAAATGACCATCGCCAATGCCAGGGCTTCCGGCAACCCCATCGTGTTCATCCCGATCCACTGGGGGCCGGATGCCTTCATGTCGCCCAAGCAGTTCGAGACCTTCTGGTGGCCGAGCTTCCGTCAAATGCTGGTCGAGCTGATCGACGCCGACCTGATACCCATGCCGCTGTGGGAATCGGATTGCACCAAGCGGCTGGAAACCATCAAGGACATTCCGCCGGGCAAGTGCATCTACTGGTTCGAGCGCACCGACATGGTCAAGGCCTTCGAAGTGCTGGGCGACGTCGTGGCACTGCGCGGCAATCTCTCGCCGTCGATGATGACCAGCGGAACGCCGGACCAGGTGGATGCGGCGGTCAAGCGCCTGGTCGACGAGGTCTGGAACAAGGGCGGCAATTTGCTTCTGGATACGGCCTTCGGCATTCCCGACGAGACCCCGGTCGAGAACGTGCGGGCCATGTTCGACTCGGCGCGCAAATACGCCGGCTAAGCGCGGTGTCGGCACAGCCACATTGACCGATGCCGGATCAGCGGCCCGAACATTTGAGCTGATGGGCCGGGATGCGCCGAGCGCAGCCCTACCGGCGATTGAAACGAGGATCTTCGAGCGTCCCGGACAAGGCGAGCGAGGCGCTTCTTTGCAGGATCGGCGACTTGAGGTCCACACGGATGCGGCCCTGCAGCTTGTTGCCCGGATCCACCCTGAGCTCGCCGCTCGCCGACATCATTCCGGCGGCGAGCCGCAATTGCCGCAGTTCTGTCCGGCCGCCAGCGAAGGCAAACTTGCCGGCGATTTCCGAAAACTGGGAATTGCCGCTGCCGCGTTCGCCCTTCAGCAGCTTGCCGAAATCCACTCCGAGCAAGACGCCCTTGCGAACGACGAAATCGCCGTCGAGCTGCCCGGCGGCGAACAGCCGGCCGGCATCCCCGGCGCGAAACGAGTACAGCGCCCGGCCTGCCAGCTCGCCGCCCCCCACCAAGCCCGGCGCCAGGCGCGCGGCAACGACCTGTTCGGCAGTCAGCTCGCCGTCCAGACTCCAGGCGGATCCCCATTTCAGCCGGCCATTGCCGCGCAGCAAGCCACCGTAGAGATAGCCGCTGAAATCCGTCGCAACAAGTTCGCCGGGACTTGCCACGCCTTTGACCTCGAAATCCCTGAACGCCAGTGCCGGCCCGAACGGCAGGCGATATGAAGCCGCGGTGAAATCGATCTGCACCGCTCCGTCCATCGGCCGCAAGTCCATGCTTTGTCCTGCCGCTGCAAGATGGGCGGTCCGCCACTCGCCATCCCCGCCGACGCCGATCTTGGCATCGAAGGCAGGGATGGCGATGTCCTGCGATTCGAGCCTGATGTTTCGCGCATTGATCCGGGCAAGCTTCAAACTCTGCTGACGTGGCTTAGCGAACAGGAGCCAGCCCAGCCCCTCCTCGCTCAGAACCGCGCTGTCGATCTCGACCTTCGGAAACTCGCTCGCGCCAAACAGCGCGCCCAGCGGGACAAACGCATCGAGTTGCGCCACTTTGATCTGCCCGGCGCCGCCGATGGCGATGCCATCGAGTCGCCAATGCGGCCGCGGCAGCAGCGACCAATGCAGCGCCTTTATGCTGACCGGCTGCTGCAGCTGGGCAGTCGCAGTCTGCTCCAAGCGCAAGCGTCGTTCATCGAACGGCACCACGTGAATCAGGCCGAGTCCGACCACGAGCAGGATCAACAAACCGGTCGCGATCCGCTTGCCCAAGTTGTCCAGCAGTCGCTCGCGAATCTTGAGGCTCGCGGTCGCAAGCGAATCGGCACGCTCGACTTCGGCCGCCAGATTGAGGCTCCGTCCTAGCTCGCGCCTCGCCTCCTCCGCCCACTCCGCCTCGAGCCAGGCCTTCTCCTCGGCCTCGAGCCTGGCCATCGCTTCGGCTTCGCGTCGGGCGGCTTCAGCTTGCTGTCGGGCCTTCTCTTCGGCTTCACGTTTAGCCTTGGCTTCAGCTTCGAGTCTGGCCCTTTCCTCGGCTTCGCGTCTGGCCCTCTCTTCAGCTTCACGTCTGGCTTGCTCTTCGGCTTCACGCCTGGCCTTAGCCTCGGCTTCGAGCCTAGCTTTCTCCTCGGCTTCGCGTTTAGCTATAGCTTCCGCTTCACGTCGGGCAGCTTCAGCCTGTTGCCGAGCCTTCTCCTCGGCTTCACGTTTAGCCTTGGCTTCAGCTTCGCGTCTGGCTTCCGCTTCACGTCTGGCTTGCTCTTCAGCTTCACGCCTAGCCTTAGTCTCGGCTTCGCGCCTCGCTTTCTCTTCAGCTTCGAGGCGAACTCTCTCTTCCGCTTCGCGCCTGGCTTTTGCCTCAGCTTCGCGTCGGGCGGCTTCTGCCTCACGCCTAGCCTTAGCCTCGGCTTCGAGTCTGGCCCTCTCTTCCGCCTCACGGCGGGCCTTAGCTTCGGCTTCGCGTCGAGCTTCCTCTTCAGCCTCACGCCTGGCCTTAGCCTCGGCTTCGCGTCTAGCTATAGCTTCCGCTTCACGTCGGGCAGCTTCCGCCTGCTGCCGAGCTTTCTCCTCGGCATCACGTTTAGCCTTGGCTTCAGCTTCGTGTCTGGCCCTTTCCTCGGCTTCGAGTCTGGCTCTCTCTTCGGCCTCACGGCGGGCCTTGGCTTCGGCTTCGCGCCTAGCTCTCTCTTCCGCTTCAAGCCGGGCCTTCTCTTCGGCTTCACGCCTGGCCTTAGCCTCGGCTTCGAGTCTGGCCCTCTCTTCCGCCTCGCGTTTGGCCTTGGCTTCCGCTTCGCGTTTGGCCCTTTCCTCGGCTTCGCGTTTGGCTTCCGCTTCGCGTTTGGCCCTTTCCTCGGCTTCGCGTCTGGCTTTCTCTTCGGCCTCGCGCCTCGCTTTCTCTTCAGCTTCGAGCCGAACTCTCTCTTCTGCTTCGCACCTGGCCTCAGCTTCACGTCTGGCTTGCTCTTCCGCTTCACGCCTGGCCTTAGCCTCGGCTTCGAGCCTAGCTCTCTCTTCAGTCTCGCGTTTGGCTTTCTCTTCGGCCTCGCGCCGGACCTTTGCTTCGGCTTCGAGCCTGGCCTTAGCCTCGGCTTCGCGTTTGGCTTTCTCTTCGGCCTCACGGCGAGCCTTGGCTTCCGCTTCGCGTTTGGCCCTTTCCTCGGCTTCGAGTCTGGCCCTCTCTTCGGCCTCGCGCCTCGCTTTCTCTTCAGCTTCGAGCCGAACTCTCTCTTCCGCTTCGCGCCTGGCTTCAGCTTCACGTCTGGCTTGCTCTTCCGCTTCACGCCTGGCCTTAGCTTCGGCTTCGCGTCGAGCTTCCTCTTCTGCCTCACGCCTAGCCTTAGCCTCGGCTTCGAGTCTGGCCCTCTCTTCCGCTTCGCGCCTGGCCTTAGCCTCGGCTTCGCGTTTGGCTATAGCTTCCGCTTCACGTCGGGCAGCTTCCGCCTGCTGCCGAGCTTTCTCCTCGGCATCACGTTTAGCCTTGGCTTCAGCTTCGCGTCTGGCCTTCTCTTCGGCCTCGCGTTTGGCCCTCTCCTCGGCTTCGCGCCTGGCCGCTTCTTCCGCCTGCTGCCGGGCGCGCGCCTCGGCCCGAATTTTTGCCTTTATCTTGGCCTCAGCCTTCGCGAATGCGTCCGCCGCTTGCTTGGCAAGTTGCGCACTGGCCGCATCGCCTCGCGACCGCGGCTCATTGGCTGAGCCGGTCTTGCCTGCCAGGCTTGCTTCTGCTGTGAAGTCTAGGGACACGCCGGTGTCATTCGTGAAGTCGAGCGATTCGACTTCGTCGTTCGTGAAGTCGAGGGACCAGGCGTCGCCACTCGGGAGTTCCTGAGCTTCGCCGCCGTTGGCGAAGAGTAAGGATTCTCCTTCGAACTTGGCGGCAGGCCTTCCTTTCTCCGGCAGCGGATATACCGTCGCACTAGCGAATTCCCGGATGTAGTCGCCATTGATAAGATCGAGCAGGGCCGCCTGCAGCTCATTTTCTGCGACGCTGCCGAGTTTGAGCAGCAACTCGCTTGCCGTCCTTTTCCCGTCGATCTCCCTGAGGACGTTGCGCAAATCGCGCCGCAGAATCTTGGCTTTGCCGGTGGCTTCTCGCAGCCCCTTTGCGGTTTTGGTATAAACGGCCTTGCTATCCATCATGTTTCGACAGCCAGGATTACGGGAAATTGATGACCTTGAATTCGCATCCGTCGGGCGGAGTGATGCGGCAATGAGCGTAGCAACGAGACGGTGAGGCCGTCGGGCGAGCGCTAGATCACGATGAAGTTTGCGCCATCCACCGCCGAATAGCGCGGCGATGAGCATACGAGCGTGGAATACATCACGGTTTCCACCACCGGAAACCTTAGCCTGCGCTATCGCTAAGGTTTTTAGAACGCGATGTCGTAGTCGGAGAGCTGCACTTCCTTGAACTTCACCCGAGCGAACTGCGCCCGGTCGCGGTCGAAGGGGATCAGCGCATCGATGCCCATCTTGCTCACCGTGCCGCCCTTGCCGTCGGCATCCTGCTTGACGATGGGATTGAGGATGTGGCCTTCCTGCCCGGGCAGGATGACCAGGTCGGTATCGGGATCGAAGCGCGTGGTGATCGCCCAATCGACGTCCGTCGCGTCGTACAGATTCACGTCGCAATCGACCACCACGACGCGCTGCAGCGAGCGGAAGGCCTTGAAGGTTTCGTTGATGACCTCCTTGCCGATGCCCGGACGGCTGTTGTCGACCTGGACCACCGCCTGATAGAAGCCGCAGCCGCCCGGCGGCAGGAAGACCGCGCGGACTTCGGGAATCCTGCCCTGCACCGCCCCGAAGATCGCCGCCTCGGCGGTGAAGCCGACCGCATTCCAGACCTCCTGCCCCGAGAGCACGGTGTGGAACACCGGCTGGCGGCGGCGGGTGATCTTCTTGACCTGCATCACCCAGCGCTGGTCGCGGCCGCCGTAATAGCCGGTGACCTCGGCGAACGGCCCCTCCCACTCGCGCACGCCAGGCAGGATTTCCGCTTCGATGACGAACTGCGCATCGGCGTAGGCCGGAACATCGACGCTCTGCGCCCTCATCCAGGGGATCGCCCGCCCGGCCAAGTGGTTGGCGACGGCGGGCTTGCCCTCCCCCAGGCGCGGCAAGGATGCGACGATCCACGGCGCCAGACCGACGCCGTTGTTGATCGTCACCGGCAGCGCCTCGCCCCGCCGCTCGGCGATCGCGACGTATTCCCCGAGATGGCGGCCGGGGTCGATGAGGAAGCTCAGCCTGTCCTTGCGGGTCATCTGGATGCGGTGGATCGAGGCATTGATGCCGCCGGTCTCCGGATGCCGGGCGACCACCAGCGAAGAATCCAGATAGCGCCCGCCGTCCTTCAGGGCATGCACCGGCAGCGGCAGAAGCGAAAGGTCGATGCCGTCCTCCACCACCTCGTTGGCCGGCGCCGCGTCTTGCAGCCGCGATGGCAACGCCGCCTTGTTGTTCTGCCACTTGCCTACCGCCGCGGCGATGCGAAACGGCACCTGCTCCCGGGCGACGCCGAACAGCGCGGCGACCACGGCGCGGTTCCATAGCAAGCCGGTGAGCACCGGGTAGGCGTGGCCCGCGACGCGCTCGAAGAGCACCGGCTTGCTGCCTTCGAGCTTACGCGCGATCCCCGCCAGCTCGAACCGGGGAGAGACCTCGGAGCGGACGCGGATCAGATTGCCGGCGGCCTCCAGCGCAGCGATGCAGGCGCCCAGATCGGTGAGCGGCGTCGCCTCGCCGGCGACGCCTTGACGCTTGGTTTTCACGGTGTTGCGTCTCCTGGCTGCGGACAGGTCGGGAATTTTAACCGCACGGGTTGCCTTGGTCGATTGGCGCCGCGCTGTCCGAAATCTAGCATCGTCGCGATCCGGAAAGCTGCATCGAGGCAGCGGATCGGATCAGTGCGCACCACCTGCCCGGAACAGAGCCGGTGGCAGGCGCGCTTGCCGCTTAGCCGCCGCTCCGACGTTGCGGTCGGCATCGGCGCTGTTCCCACCCGCCTTGATCTAGGTCAATTGTACGAACGTTCGTTCGGCTAGTATCGCCGGCGTGCGGGATAGGAACGACGGTGCATAGCTTGCCGGCTGTCGGCCGACCCCGCCCGAGACAATCCGTTCGGAGGTCCCATGATTCGCACGCCGCATCCGACTTCGCTGTCCTCCCGCGCTCCGGCACAGGTGGACGCCACGGGCGTTGTCTACCGCGCGCCGCGGCAGTCGCGGCGATGAACCACCCGCTGGCGGCCGACTCGCCGCGCCAGCTGCGGCACGAGGCGCAGCGCCTGGAGATTCTCGCCGCGGCGGCGGACGCCATCGCCGAGCACGGCTTCCACGGCATGAGCATGCGCGGCCTGGCCCGCGCCACGGGAAACGGCCTGGCGACCTTCTACAATTACTTTAGCTCCAAGGAAGACTTGCTCTTCTCGCTGCAGACCGACGCCTTCGAGACCATGACCCGTTCGGTCAACTCGGCGTTAGAAGGTGTCCATGAGCACGTCGATCGGCTCTACGTCTTCGTCTTGCAGCACCTCCAGTATTCGGCCGAGCACCGCTCGGTGCTGCGGGTGCTGGTGCACGAGGCCTCGGCGCTGCCTGCGGGCCGGCGCAAGACGGTGCGCCTGCTCAAGGAGGGCTACTTCAATGTCTGCCGGGATATCGTGGCCGCCATTCTTGCCGACGCGGGCGATGCCGCCGGCCTGGATCACGCGGAGGTGGAGCGGGTCACCTACAGCGTCTTCGGCATGCTCAACTGGAGCTACGGCTGGTACGACCCCAAGCAGCACGGCAGTCCCGAGGATGTCGCCAAGACCATCCATACCCTCGCCGTGTGCGGTCTGGGTTGCGCCTGCCGTGCCGCCCGTGGGGACCGGACCCGCCGCCGGGTGGCGGGCGCCGTGCCGGCGCTCGCCGTCAGGCTCGGCTGCAACCCAGCGGCATTGAAAAAGCGGCCGGCGGCGGCCGAGAAGAACGTCAAACGCGTGTGAGCAGATACAACCTACGCACAGAACTGAGAGAGGGCTAGAGCAATGCGCTACGGAGAAATAGGCTTCGATCTGGAAATCGATCTCACCCGGGGCAGTATCGACCGGGTGGATACCGATCCTGAGGACACCCGCCTCTATCTGGGCGGTCTGGGCACCACCGCCAAGATCATGTGGGACCGGGTGCCGCCGGAGACGGAGGCCTTTTCCGAGGACAACCTGCTGATCTTCAGCACCGGCCTGCTCTGCGGCACCGCGGCGCCCGGCTGCAACCGCACCATCGTCTCGACCGTCTCGCCGCAGACCAAGCTGGTGGCCTATTCGATGATGGGCGGCTTCTGGGCGCCGGAGCTGAAGTACGCCGGCTACGACAAGGTGGTGATCCGCGGCAAGTCGGAAGAGCTGGTCTATCTCTGGATCAACAACGACAAGGTCGAGATCCGCGACGCCGCGCACCTCAAGGGTCTGGGCGCGACCGAGGCTTCCGAGGCGATCCGGCACGAACTGAAGGACCCCGACATCCAGGTGGCGGCCATCGGCCTGGCCGGCGAGAACCGGGTCTTCTACGCCTCGGTCGAGCAGGGCCGCTCCAGCGCCTCGCGCGGCGGCATCGGCGCGGTGATGGGCGACAAGGGCCTCAAGGCGATCGCGGTGCGCGGCACCAAGGACATCAACGTCGCCGATCCGGCCAAGTACATGGAACTTTGCAACGACGTGCTCAAGTACATCAAGCACCGGGAGGACCATCCGATCGAAGGCGTGCCGCCGATCCTGGCCGGACTGGGCTCGCCGCAGGAGATGCGCATCGTCGACGAGGAATGGCACACCACCAGCTTCATGTGGGGCAACTCGCGCACCCGGCGCAAGGACTTCTGGACCCATGAAATCGAGGAGAAGTGGCGCGAGACCCAGGAGAACGTGCGCACCCGCCTGATCAGCTGCCACAACTGCCCGATGAAGTGCGGCGCCACCATCTCGGTGCCGGGCCTGCCCACCTACATGATGAAGTGCTACTCCAAGCTGACCTACACCATGGCGGCCTTCTCCGATCTCGACTTCGGCTTCAAGATCGCACAGAAGGCCACCGAGTACGGCCTCGACGGCTTCTCGGCGCCGCAGGCCATGGCCTTCGGGCTGGAGCTGCTCGAGGCGGGCATCCTCACCGATGCCGACTTTCCCGGCATGCCGGCCGACAACGAGGGCCGCTTCTTCTACCTGCTGGAGAAGATCGTCCGGCGCGAAGGCATCGGCGACTACCTCGCCGACGGCGTCTACTGGGCGGCGCGGCGCATCGGCAAGGGCGCCGAGAAGTTCGACCACAACACCATCAAGAAGCACGAGCAGCTGCCGCTCAAGCTGGGCATGCTGAACCCGGTCTATTACCTGATGTACTCGACCGGCGAGAAGATCAACATCACCCAGATCGAGGGCCAGTTCCCGCAGGAACCCTTCGCCACCCGCGAGGCGCGCGAGGAGTTCGTCAAGGACTGGATCCAGGTGCCCGACGAGAAGTTCAAGAAGTACTACGTCGATTGGGAGCCGCGCGGCGAGATGTCCAATCCCTACTACCCGACGGTCGAAGCCAGTTGCGACATCGTCGACTGGATGGAGAAGATGCACTACATCGACGACTCGGTGGGCATGTGCGCCGGCCTCTCCTCCTTCCCGCTGAAGCCGCCCTACCACATCCACAACTATCCGGAGTTCATCACCGCGGCCACCGGCCTGAAGATGGACAAGGACCAGCTGTGGCAGGCGGCGACGCGCAATCGCACCCTGATGCGCGCGCTCAACGTCCGCCGCGGCATGCGCCGCTCCGACGACAAGCCGCCGGAGGACCACTGGAAGAAACGCTTCCCCGATCTGGAGAAGCAGCTACTCGATCAGTATTACAAGCTGAAGGGCTTCAACGACCAGGGCGTTCCGACCAGGGAATCCCTCCAGACGCTGGAACTGGATTACGTCGCCGAAGAATTCGAGCAGAAGGGGATCTACAACCATGGCTAAGGTCAGGAAAATCGTCAAGTCGATCACCATCGACGCCGACAAGTGCAACGGCTGCAAGGCCTGCGAGGTGATCTGCTCCTCGTGGCACGCGACCCCCCGCTACAGCAGCAACAACCCGGCGCGCAGCCGCATCCGCATCGTGCGCAGCCCGCTCCGCGACATCTACCTGCCGGTCTATGCCGGCGAGTACACGGTGGCGGAGTGCACCGGCCGGGACAAGTACATCATCGACGGCAAGGAATACAACGAGTGCGATTTCTGCCGCGCCTCCTGCCCCTCGCGCGAGCTGTTCAAGGAGCCCGATTCGGGCCTGCCGCTGAAGTGCGACATGTGCGAGGAGACCCCGGCGCTGGACAAGCCCAAGTGCGTCGAGTGGTGCCTGGCCGAGGCGCTGATCTACGTCGAGCGCGAGGAGGAAGTCGAGGAGGACCAGCCGCAACTGGGCGACGTCGAGATCGGCCTAGGTTCGCTGATCGACAAGCACGGCCTGCAGCAGGTGCTCGATACCGTCGCCAGAATGGCCCGGCCGTAACACACGACAGGATGGAAAGCATGGATACCGTAGCCCCCCAAAAAGAGATCATCGACGCGATCAAGGCGAGCGGCGGCGATGCTTTCAAATCCTGCTACCAGTGCGGCATGTGCGACACCGTCTGCCCCTGGAACCGGGTCTCCAAGTTCAGCATGAGGAAGCTGGTGCGCGAGGCCACCTTCGGCCTGACCGAGATCGATTCCGAGGAGATCTGGCGCTGCACCACCTGCGGCAAGTGCCCGCAGGTCTGCCCGCGCGACGTCAAGCAGATCCAGTCGGGCGTGGCGCTGCGCCGCATCGCCACCGAGTACGACATCTTTCCCGGCGGCGCGGCGCCGATCCCCGGCGTCGCCGCCAGCCTCCGGGCCGAGGGCAATCCCTTCGGCGAGCCGCGCGCGAAGCGCGCCGACTGGGCGCAGGGCCTGAACGTGAAGCGCTTCGAGGAGGGCATGGAGATCCTCTACTCGCCCGGCTGCTACCTGTCCTACGATCCGCGCGGCCGCAAGATCGCCCGCGCCACGGTGGAGATCCTGCAGGCGGCGGGCGTGGATTTCGGCATCCTCGGCAGCGACGAGAGCTGCTGCGGCGAGAGCATCAGGAAGACCGGCGACGAGAAGCTGTTCCGCAGCCTCGCCCGGGCCAACATCGCCGCCCTGGTCGGCAACGGCGTCAAGAAGATCCTGGTGTCCTCGCCGCACTGCTATCACAGCTTCAAGAACGAGTACCCGGAGTTCATGGTGCACTTCGAGGTGGTGCACATCACCGAGTTCGTGCACCAGCTGATCTCCGAGGGCAGGCTGAAGCTCACCAAGGACTACGCCAAGACCGTCACCTATCACGATCCCTGCTATCTCGGCCGGCACAACGGCGTCTATGAGCAGCCGCGCGCGGCGCTCGCGAGCGTGCCCGGACTGAAATTGAACGAGATGAGCGAATCGAGGAAGAACAGCTTCTGCTGCGGCGGCGGCGGCGGCCGGATCTGGATGGAGACGCCCAAGGGCGAGCGCTTCTCCGACCTGCGCCTGGAGCAGGCGGTGAGCACCGGCGCCCAGGTGCTGGCGACCGCCTGCCCCTACTGCACCACCAATTTCGAGGACAGCCGCCTGGGCCGCGCCGACGGCGGCGCCTCGATCGAGGTCCGCGACATCACCGAAATCATCCGCGAAGCAATCTGAGCGAGGACACCAAAGTGGAATTCGGACTCCTGCAGCAGCAAATGGACACGCAGCGCGCCTTGCGTGGCGCGGACGACAACATGGGCGACATCATGGTCGTCGGCGGCGGCATCAGCGGCATCCAGGCCGCGCTCGACCTCTCCGCCAGCGGCTACAAGGTCTATCTGGTGGAGAAGTCGCCGACCATCGGCGGCAAGATGTCGCAGCTCGACAAGACCTTCCCCACCAACGACTGCTCGATGTGCATCGAGTCGCCGAAGTTCATCGAGACCGACCGGCAGCCGAACATCGAACTGATGACCTACACCGACGTCGATTCGGTCGAGGGCGAGCCCGGCGAATTCACCGTCACCCTGCTGAAGAAGCCGCGCTACGTCATCGAGGACAAGTGCACCGGCTGCACCGTCTGCGTCGAGTACTGCCCGGCCAAGATCCCCGACCCGTTCAACCAGAACCTGTCGCTCAACAAGGCGGTGCACATCTACTTCTCGCAGGCCGTGCCCCTGGTCACCTACATCGACGACAGCTGCCTGTTCCTCAAGGACAAGACCTGCTCGATCTGCCAGACCGTCTGCGAGAATCACGCCATCGACTTCACCCAGAAGGCGGAGAAGGTCCAGGTCAAGGTCGGCGCCATCCTGCTCACACCCGGCTACGAGACCTTCGACCCCCTGCCGCGCAACGACTACGGCTACGGCCAGTTCGCCAACGTCGTCACCAGCATGGACTTCGAGCGCCTGCTCTGCTCCACCGGCCCGCACGAGGGCCAGATCCTGCGCCCCTCGGACAGGAAGCACCCGCACAAGATCGCCTGGATCCACTGCGTCGGCAGCCGCCAGGTGACCCCGGGCGGCAACAGCTATTGCTCGTCGGTGTGCTGCTCCTACACGCAGAAGCAGGTGATCCTGGCCAAGGACCACCTGCCCGACATGCAGGCCAAGATATTCCACAACGACATCCGTTCCTACGGCAAGGATTTCGAGCGCTTCTATCAGCGCGCGCAGAAGCTGCCCGACGTGCATTTCATCCGCAGCTACGTCTCGGTCGGCTCCGAAGACCCGGAGACCGGCGACGTCTCCATCCGCTACACCACGCCCGACGGCGTGGTCGAGGAATTCTTCGAGCTGGTGGTGCTGTCGGTGGGTCTGGCCCCGCCCAAGGATGCCCAGCGCTTCTCCAAGGTCTTCGGCATCGAGTTGAACCACCACGGCTTCTGCAAGGTCGATCCCTTCAACCCGTTGCAAACCAGCCGTCCGGGCATCTTCACCAGCGGCGCCTTCCAGGGCCCGATGGATATTCCAGAGTCGGTGATGGGCGCCAGCGGCGCCGGCGCCCAGGCCTCGTATCTGCTCAAGTCGCGGCGCGGCCAGCTCTCGGAGGAGCGGGTCTATCCGGAAGAGAAGGACGTCTCGCAGGAGGAGCCCAAGGTCGGCGTCTTCGTCTGCCGCTGCGGCGCCAACATCGGCCGCGTGGTCGACGTGCCGGGCATCGCCGAGTACGCCAGGGGCCTGCCGGGCGTGGTGCACGTCGAGGAGAGCCTGTTCGCCTGCGCCACCAACACCGCCAAGGCCATCTCCGACACCATCCGCGACAAGGGCCTGAACCGGGTGGTGGTCGCCGCCTGCACGCCGCGCACGCACGAGCCGCTGTTCCGCGACACGCTGCGCGAGGCCGGCGTCAACCAGTACTTCTTCGACATGGCCAACATCCGCGAGCACTGCACCTGGGTGCACTCCAAGGAGCAGGAAGCCGCGACGCAGAAGGCCAAGGACATCGTGCGCATGTCGGTGGCGCGGGCCGGCAAGCTGGAGCCTCTGGAAGAGTTCTCGCTGCCGGTGGACAAGACCGCGCTGGTGGTCGGCGGCGGCGTCGCCGGCATGACCAGCGCCCACACCCTGGCCGAGCAGGGCTACGAGACCTACCTGATCGAGAGAGCGTCGGACCTGGGCGGCGTCGCCAACCGCCTGCACTACACGCTCGAGGGCATGGACGTGCAGACCTTCGTCAAGGACCTGAAGAAGAAGGTCTATCGCCACCCGAAGATCCACGCCATCACCGACGCCGCCATCACCCACGTCGATGGCTACGTCGGCAATTTCACCACCACGGTGAAAGCCAAGGGCCGGGTGCGCGCCATCAAGCACGGCGCCGCCATCATCGCCGTCGGCGCCGTCGAATACCAGCCGACCGAGTATCTCTACGGCCAGAACGAGCGCGTCATGACCCTGCTGGAGATGGAGAGCAAGATCGCCAAGCGGGACGAGGCGCTGCTGGCGGCAGACAGCGTGGTGATGATCCAGTGCGTCGGCTGCCGCAACGAGGACCGCAACTACTGCGCCCGCGTCTGCTGCAGCGGCGCCATGAAGAACGCGCTGAAGCTGAAATCGATGAAGCCGGAAGTGGACATCTACGTGCTCTTCCGCGACATCAGGACCTACGGCTTCCGCGAGGACTACTACCGCGCCGCCTCGAACCAGGACGTCAAGTTCATCCGCTACGAGCCGGAAGACAAGCCGCAGGTGGAGGCGGTCGAGGAAGGCGGCAGAAGCTTCATCCGGGTGACCGCCTTCGATCCCATCCTGGGCAAGAAGCTGGCCTTGGACGTCGATGCCGTCGCCCTGGCCGCCGCGGTGATTCCCACGCCCGGCTCCAGCGAGCTGGCGCGCATGTTCAAGGTGCCGCTGGGTCCCGACGGCTTCTTCCAGGAAGCCCACGCCAAGCTGCGGCCGGTCGATTTCGCCGCCGAGGGCGTCTATCTGTGCGGCACGGCGCAGTATCCCAAGCATCTGTCGGAGACCATCACCCAGTCCTACGGCGCCGCCGGCCGGGCCTTAGCCCTGCTCTCGCGCGACACCGTGGTGGCCTCGGGCGCGGTCTGCGAGGTGGCGGATGTCGATTGCGTCTCCTGCGGCGCCTGCATCTCGGTGTGCACCTACGGCGCCATCGAGTTCGTCGATACGCCGCGCGGCAAGAAGGCCAAGGTGAACGCAGTGCTGTGCAAGGGCGACGGCCTGTGCAACGCCAAGTGCCCGACCGGCGCCATCACCCTGTCCCACTACACCGACGGCGAAGTGTTCAACCAGATCGACGCCGCGCTGGAATTGCTCTGATGCCCACGACAACGCAAGCGATAAGGAAAGAGTATGGCTGCTCCCTCTGAATACAAACCGGTCATCATCGGCTTCCTGTGCAACTGGTGCTGCTACGGCGGCGCCGATCTGTGCGGCGTCTCCCGCTTCCAGTATCCGCCCTATCTGCGCGTGATCCGCCTGATGTGCTCGGGCCGGGTCGATCTGGAGTTCATCTTCCGCGCCTTCGCCAAGAAGGCCGACGGGGTGTTCATCGGCGGCTGCCATCTCGGCGACTGCCACTACAACCCCGAGGGCAACTACGACGCCCTGGGCAACAGCCTAGTCGCCAAGCGCATCCTCGAAAACGTCGGCGTCAATCCCGAGCGGCTGCGCCTGGAGTGGGTCTCGGCCGGCGAGGGCATCCGCTTCGCCGAGGTCATGAACGACTTCGGAGCGAAGATCAAGAGCCTCGGACCGCTGGGCTCATCCGAAGGCCGCGAGCTTCCCGACCTGCAGGCCGGCCTGGAAGCGGCGACGCAGCTGGTGCCCTACTTCAAGCTGGTCGAGCGCGAGCGCTTCCGGGTCTCGCCGCGGACCGAGGAGGGCTACCACAAGTTCTTCGCCGCCGATGACTTCGAGCCGCTGTTCAAGGAACTCGTCATCGACAAGCTGACCATGGGCCGGATCATGGGCGCGCTGCGCTCGGGCGAGGAATCGGCCGAGGCCATCGCGCAGAAGCTGGGCCTCGATCCCGCCGAGGTCGCCCGGCACCTCCACCTGCTGTCGCAGCAGGGCATGGTCCGCATCGACGGCGGCCAGGCGGTGCCGATCGCGGTCGCCGCCTGAAGCCGATAAAAGGATGAACGCAATGTGTGAACAGAAAATCGACGCCATCATCGAAAAGTACCGGGGCCAGCCCGGCTCGCTGATCCACGCGCTGGTGGAGATCCAGCACGAGAACCACTGGCTGCCGCGGGAGGTGCTGCAGCGGCTGGCCGACGCGCTGGAGGTCTCCTTCAGCCAGGTGATGCAGATCGCCAGCTTCTACAAGACCTTCAGCCTGACCCCGAAGGGACGCCACGAAGTGCATGTGTGCAGCGGCATGACCTGCCACCTGCGCGGGGCGGCCAAGCTGCTGGCGAGAGTCGAGGAAATCACCGGTCTCAAGGCCGGGGAGACCGATGCCGATTCCCGCTTCACGCTCGAGACCGGCGCCTGTCTGGGCAGTTGCAGCATCGCGCCGGAACTGATCGTCGACGGCAAGCACTACGGCAGGATGACGCCCGACCAGGCCGAAGCCGTTCTCAAAAGCTACGAGTGAGTGATGACCATGCTCAAGCTAAATTCAGCGGCTGAACTGGAAGCACTGAGGGCGAAGATCCTGGCCGGCCGGGACCCCGCCAAACCCTGCATCGCGGTGTGCGCCGGCGCCGCCTGCGACGGCATGGACTCGGCCGCGGTCGCCGCAGCCTTTCTGGCGGAGGTCGATCGGCAGCAACTGGGCGAGCGGCTCGAGATCAGGACCACCGGCTGCCACGGCTACTGCGAGAAGGGACCGAACGTCGTGGTCACGCCGGGCGAGATCTGCTACTTCGAGGTCGCTCCCGCCGACGTGCCGGAGATCGTCGCCGCGACGCTAAAGGGCGAGGTGGTCGAACGTCTGGTGTACCACGACCCGGCCAGCGGCGCGAAAGCCGTGCACATGGACGAGGTGCCCTTCTACAAGCACCAGACGCGCCTGCTGATCGGCGACAACCCGAAGATAGACCCGATGAAGATCGACGACTATCTGGCGGTCGGCGGCTACGCTGCCCTGATCAAGGCCCTGACCGAGATGACTCCGGACCAGGTCCTGGACGAGGTCAAGCGCGCCAACCTGCGCGGCCGCGGCGGCGGCGGCTTCCCGGCCGGCTCGAAGTGGGAGACCACCAGGAATGCGCCGGAGAAGATCAAGTACGTCATCGTCAATGGCCACGAGGGCGAGTCCGCCGCCTTCATGGATCGCGCCATGCTCACCGGCAACCCGCACAAGGTGTTGGAGGGCCTGATCATCGGCGCCTACGCCATCGGCGCGCAGCGGGGCTTCATGTACACCCGCCACGACATGCCGCTGCTGGAAAAGCACGTCAGGAATGCGCTGGCCCAGGCCAAGGAGTACGGGCTGCTGGGCGAGAACATCCTCGGCTCAGGCTTCTCGTTAGAGGTCGAGCTGCACTTCGACGTCGGCATCTTCGTCTCCGGCGAATCTTCCGCGCTGATGCGCTCGATCGAGGGCAACGCCCCCGAGCCGCGGCCGAAGTACGTCCGCACCTCGGTGTCGGGCATCTGGGACAAGCCCTCCAATCTCAACAACGTCGAGACCTGGGCCAACGTGCCGCAGATCATCTCCCGCGGCGCCGAGTGGTTCACCAGCATCGGCTCCGAGAAGAGCAAGGGCACCAAGCTGATCTCGCTGTCGGGCAACGTGGTGAATAGCGGCGTGGTCGAGGTGCCGATGGGCACGCCGCTCAGGACCCTGGTGTTCGACATCGGCGGCGGCGTGCGCGACGGCAAGACCCTCAAGGCCATCCATTTCGGCGGCGCCATGGGCGGCTCGATCCCGGCGAGCCTGATCGACGCGCCGCTGGACTTCGACGGCATGTCCAAGCTGGGCGCGCCGATCGGCGCCGGCGGCCTGCTGCTGATGGACGAGGACACCGACATGGTCGAGGTGGCGCGCTACCTGATGGACTTCCTGACCAAGGAATCCTGCGGCAAGTGCGTGCCCTGCCGGGAGGGCATGCAGCAGATGCTGCAGACCTTGACCCGGCTCACCGAGGGCCGCGGACGGCAGGGCGACCTGGAGCTGCTGGAGGACCTGGTCGAGGTGACGGGCTTGGGCAGCCTGTGCGCGCTGGGCAAGACCTCCGGCGACCCCTTGAAGAGCATGTTCCGCTATTTCAGACCCGAATACGAAGCGCGCATCTCGAATCAGGCGGCGAATCAGGCGGCGAATCAGGCAGCCCCCGGCAGTGGAGAGCAGAAATGAGCGAAATCGTCCTGAACATCGACGGCAAGGAAGTCGCCGCCAGCGCCGGCATGACCGTGCTGCAGGCGGCGCAGCAGGCGGACATCCACATCCCGACCCTGTGCCATCACGAAAAGCTTGAGGCCTACGGCGGCTGCCGGCTGTGCATCGTGGAGGTGGAAGCGCGCGGCCGGAAGAGCTACGTGGTCTCCTGCCTCTATCCGGTGGAGCCGGGCATCGTCGTGCGCACCCGCTCGGAGAAGGTGGACAAGATCCGCAAGGTGCTGGTCGAGGAGCTGATGGCCCACGCGCCCGACGCGCCGGAACTGGTCAGGCTGGCCGAGGAGTATGGCGCCGACCGCAACCGCTTCGACAAGGAGACTTCGTTCTGCGTGTTGTGCGGCCTGTGCGTGCGCTACTGCGACGAGGTCAAGCACAAGAACGCCGTCGGCTTCATCGAGAACGGCGCGGTGCGCGAGATCAGCTTCATACCCGAGATCGCCGCCAAGGAGTGCTGGAGCTGCCAGGAGTGCTTCACCCTGTGCCCGACCTCGTATGCCCAGGCCGCCTACCTGCTGACCGAAGCGCTGGCCTTTCCGGGCCGGCGCGAAGCCCACGCACACGCGCACGCAACGCCCGAACCCGAACGGCGGGTGATTCCGATCACGCCGGTCGCCGCGACGGCCTAGTCAGATCAGGCGATCACCGGCAGGCACAGCGAGGTGCCGCCGGCGTAGCCGCAGTTGCCGCAGCTGAAGTAAGCGATGAAGCGCTCGCACTTCACGCCTTGCTCGCGCTTGTGCGTCAGCGCCAGCGGCGCGGCGCAATCCGGGCAGGCGCGCGGCATGGCGATGGCGACTTCCATGCCGCGCACCACGACGCCGTCGCGGCTGCAAAAGTCCTCGTCGAGCACGACCGTGTGGCGGTCGAAGGCGGCGATGCCCCAGTCCTCCAGCTGTTCCAGCAACTGATCGAAAAAGGCGATCGTCTTCGCCCCCTGCTCCCGGGCCAGCCTCCGCCCGGAGGCGGTGAACATCGAGCGCGGCGCCGCCTGCGCATAGGTCAGTTCCCGGCTCAGCGTCTGCGCCAGCGCCTCGACCAGGCCGCGTCCGCGCAGGGTCGCCTTGGTGAAGAAGGCGCCCACGCCCAGCGGCCCCAGCTTGTCCAGACGGTCCGCGTCCTGCACGATGCGCGCTGCACCGAGGCAGGGCAGACGCTCGTCGTAGAGGGCGCGCAGCGCCGCCACGACGGCGTCGATGGCGCCGCGTTCCAGTCCGAAGCGGCCGAGCATCTCGTCGGCCAGGAGCGCTGCGTGTTCTTCCTCGGCGATGCCGTCGGCGTGATACTCGCCCTCGTGGAACTTGCCGGCGTCGTGGAACAGCGCCACCAGGGCGGGAAGGAAGGGGTCGCAGCCCTCCAGCGCGGCGATCTTGCGGGCGATGGCCGCGGTGCGCCGGGTGTGCTCCAGCAGGAACTCCGACGACGACTGGCCGGAGCGCGCGTTGAAGCCCGCCTCGGCCTCGCTGATCAGCGTCTCGATTGCCGCGTGCAGCCCGGGAAAGCGGGCCTCCAGCACATTCCTCACTTCGTTCATCGTCGCATCCTAGCCCAGGTCCGCCTGGCCCGAGCGTCCGGGCGGGATCAGAACCATCTTCAAAGCGGAAGCGACATCTTAACGCCCGCTGCCCGATGCGGCAGGGTACCCGGATTCCGGCCCATTCGCTGATTCTTATTTCTCTTTGCTCAACTCCTGCAGGCGGGCGATGACTGCCTCCATCCCGTGCTGCCGCATCAGCGCTTCCAGTCCGATTTCGAGCTGCCCGGGCGCCGCAGCCGAGGGCTCCTCCCGTGGCACTTCCCGCTCGCTGTAGGTCAGCGCCTCCTCGCCGCAGACCTCGACGCACCAGGGTTGCTTCAGCGGCGGCGTGCTCTCGCACATGTCGCACTTCAAGGGCAGTCCGGAGTCGGGCTCGATGAAATGATCGCGCGTCGGGCAGGAGGCCCGGCAGAAGCTGCATTCGCTGTAGGTCTTGCCGTCGATGGTATAGACGTGGCGGCCGTCGCAGCCGGATTTGGTGTGGTTGCCGGCGAAGATCGGCACGTACTCGTCGGTGAGTTCGTTCGACACCACCCGTATCCGGGCTTTAGCCGGATTGATGCTGCTGAACTTGGGATTGGAGTGAAATGCCGAGCAGGCCATTTCGCAGGCGCGGCAGCCCGTGCACTTGTCGACATTGACCAGGATTTCCTTGACGGTTTTCGTCGCCGTTACGGTATTCACCGCGCACCTCCATCGGCCGGGTCGAGGATGCCCCGCTGCTCCAGGTCGTCGGCGACGTAGGCCAGATCGAGTTGTTCGAGCGCCTGGCGGGTGGGGATGCCCTCGCTGTTCCAGCCCTTGAAGGTGTAATACTTGGAGAGCAGCTCCTGTTCGTACTTTTCGTCGCGCACCGCCCAGTGGTCCTCGGGCGGACGTTCGTCCTTGCGGCGCAGGCCGCGGCGCACATTGACCGCCCGGATCAGCGTGCGGATGCGCTGGAAATTCTTCCACAGCTTGGGCTTGTCGGTCGCCGTGCCGGTGGCCAGCGCGATGGCGGCGGGGATGTTGTTCATGTGATAGGGTACGTCGCCGCCGAACTGGCCACGGAACGAGGACACGAAGCCGCAAAGACCCAGCGAGTCGTCGATGTAGTGCATCGCCTCGTTCCAGTCGACGATGTCGCAGGTCGCCTCGTCGGAGATGTCGCTGCGCTTCTTCCAGTTGAGAAAATACTGCTTGAACTTCTCGTCGGGCACCGCCTCCCATTTATCGACGAACTCCTGCCGCTGCTCCTCGGTGGGCAGCGGGTCCTGCGGGAAGGAGCCCTCGATCTGGGTGATGCTCATCTTCTCGCCGGTGGCGATCATCAGGAAGTAGGCGGGATTCAGCTTGCCCAGCTTGATCGGCAATTGCTCGAACTTCTTGGTGGTGTTGTGATCGAAGGCCTCGGCGCCGTTGCCGATGCGGCGCGCGGCGTGGGAGACGCTGTCGGCCAGGATGTCGCCGATGCCCTCCCGGCGCACGATCTTGTCGAGCAGGTAGAAGAACCGGCCCCTGACGTCGGCCGGCATTTCCGGAAAGTCCTTGTCGGTCAATATGCCGGCTTCGAGCAGCTCCAGGGCGAAGGCGATGACCTGCGGCGTCGAGTAGGAATCGACGCCGTATTCCTGGGCGACGCCGAGTATGTCGTAGCTGAAGTCGAGCTCCTGGAAGGCCGCCATGTGATAGGTGTCCTTGCCGAAGCACTTGTAGCCGAAGCGGGGCCGGCCCGGCCAGCTGATGACGTTGCGGCACTTCTTCGGGCAGTTGTAGCAGCCCGTCTGCCGGTCCATGTGGTCGTATTTCCACTTGGTCCAGCGCTCCTGGAGCTCCTTGCTCCAGTAGCCGGGACGCCGCGTGCGGGCGTTGCCCCAGGCGAAGTGGTTGTGGTGGAAGCTGTCGTCCTCATCGACCGCCATCCAGTCGCCGCAGCCCGAGCTGCCGGCCATCTTCTGGTGGATGCGCTGGCTCATCTCGAACAGCTCGGCCGGGCGGGCGACATTGACGGCCCGGGTGCCGCGCACCGCGATCGCCTTCAGCCGCTTGTCGCCCATGATGACGCCGACGCCGCGCGCGGCGCTGGCGTGATTGTGATCGATCGAAGCCATATAGACCCGGTTCTCGCCGGCCAGGCCGATGGCCGCCACCTGGACGCGCTGGTCGTTCAGCTCCTTCTTCAGCAGGTCGCCGGTCTCGGTGCAGCCGCGGCCTGCGAGGTGGGTGGCGTCGCGGATCTCCACCTTGTCGTTGTTGATGTACAGATAGACCAGGTCCGGCGCCTTGCCGCGGATGACGATCTTGTCGTAGCCGGCGTACTTCAGCTCCGGCCCGAAGAAGCCGCCGAACAGGGAGTGCGACATCAGGTTGGTCTGCGGCGAAAAGGTGTTGACCACGGTGCGGTTGCAGGCAGGCAGCGGCGTGCCGTGCAGCAGGCCGGTGCTGAAGATCAGCAGATTGTCGGGCGAGAACGGATCGGTTCCGGGCGGCACCCGATCCCAGAGCAGCTTGGCGGCCGATCCCTGCCCGCCCAGATAAAGCTCGGCCAGATCGGTTGCGGTCTCCACCTTCTCGATGCTGCCCGTCGTGAGATCGATTTCCAGATTGAAGCCTGTCTCGGCGTACCTCATTTGTTTTCCTCACCACTGTCTTGCGCGCGGCGCTGCTGGCGCTTTCCGCTATGCGAAACCAGCCGCCCAGGCTCGCAGAATGAACGTTCATTCAGTAACGCAAGTGTACCTGGCTGCGGAAAATTTGCAACCACGAAAATCAAGCGCGAAATTACACGACTCGATCATGGCTATCGAGGGTCACAGCGTCGTGGTGTACTCGGCCATCGTCGGCCGCGATGCCGCCGGCTTGCCCCTGACCGGCGTTCCCACCGTGATGAAGCACAGCAACTGCTCCCCGTCGGCCAGCCGGAAGAAGCGCCTGAGCCGTTCCGAATACAAGGACCTGCCGCTGGAAACCCCGGCGCCAAGGCCCATGGCGTGGGCGGTGAGCAACATGTTTTGGATCGCGCATCCCGCCGAGATCAGGCGTTCGTGCGGATGCACATTGCCCAGTGCCGGGCCCAGGCGGCCGATGACCGCCACCAATAACGGCCCCCGATAGGCCTTCTTGCGGGCTTCCTGTCGCTGCACCTCCGTCGCCTCGCTGTCGCGCTCGCTGAGCGCTTCGGCAAAGGCTTCGGCGAGCAGAGGACGCTTCTCTGCCGGAACGATCACCAGACGCCAGGGCGTCAGGTGCCGATGGTCGGGCGCGGCGCCCGCGGCGCCGAGTATGGACTCGATCTGCGCGCCATCCGGCCCGGGATCGCCGAGGAACTTCGGCGAAGTGGTTTGTCTGGAGTGGATGAGTGTCAATACCGATCCCAGGGGCTCCTGGTTTTCGTTCCAATGCACGCTGATTTCCCTTCGCTGTCGCCACCGTTTGATCAAGCGGGTAATTTATAGCGCAAAACCGTCCGCACATGAAATTCAACAAGCGCCGCTCTTGCTGCAACTAAGGCCGGCAAGCGACGGTCAAACCGCACGCTCACCATCGCGCGCCGCAACCAATCCGGCGCGGAGTTTGCGCTGTTGAGCGAATTTTTTTACCGCGCCGGACATCCTGAAAAGCTGTCGTCCCGGTGTCCACAGGCAACTGACGCTGATTTACCGACAGGCGGCATCGTGCTCACTGCTTCCGAAAAGACCGCTTCCGGCGCCGGGCGCCGGATTGGAGCCATGCCGATAGCGCGCGCATGGATCCTGTGCCTGCTGACGGCAGCGCTCGCCGCCTGCGCCCGCTTCGAGCCGCGACCGCTGTCGCCGCAAGCCAGCGCCGCCCGCTTCGAAGCCCGCTCCCTCGCCGACCCCGGCCTCGAGAATTATCTGGCGCATCGGCAGCGCCGATCGCCGGCCTGGCCGCCGCGTACCTGGGATGTCGACCTGCTGACGCTGGCGGCGCTGTACTACCATCCCGAGCTGGAAGTGGCACGGGCGCAGCAGCAGGTGGCAGAAGCGGCCGTCGGGGTCGCCCGGCATGGCCCCAGCCCGAGCCTGAATTTCACGCCGGGCTATAACGCCGATGCGCTCGCCGGAATGTCGCCCTGGATCCTCGGCTGGGCGGCGGACTTCCCGATCGAGACCGCCGGACGGCGCGGCGACCGGGAGAGACAGGCAGCCTATCGGCGCGACGCCGCGCGCTTCGACCTTGCCGGAGCGGCCTGGCGAGTGCGAAGCCGGGTGCGTCGCCGCATGCTGGCCTACGATGGCGCACTGCGCGAAGCAGCCCTCCTGAAGCAAACGCTGAAGCTGCGCGAAGATCTGGCGGCTGCCATGCAGCGCCGTCTGGCGGCCGGCGAGGCGGCGCGCCCCGCGGCGGACAGCGCGCGGGCGGCGCAGGCCGAGACGCGCCTGCAATTGAATTCGGCACTCGGCCGGGCCGCGACAGCACGCGCGGCGCTGGCCGCTGCGGTGGGGGTGCCGGTGGCGGACCTCGACACCGTGAAACTGTCCTTCGCCGCCCTTGAGCGGCCGCCCGCCGCGGCGCAGATTCCGGCACGGTCGGTGCGCCGCGCAGCGCTGGCCAATCGCGCCGATCTGCTGGCGGCGCTCGCCCGCTATGAGGCGAGCCAGTCGGCGCTGCGGCTCGAAATCGCCCGGCAGTACCCGGACCTGCGCATCGGCCCCGGCTACCAGTGGGACCAGGGCGCGGACAAGTGGTCGCTGGGGATAGGCTTGACGCTGCCGCTGTTCGCCCGCGGCCGGATCGCGCAGGCCAAGGCGAAGCGCAAGCTGGCCGCGGCCCGCTTCACCGCCCTGCAGGCCCGCGACATCGCCCGCACCGAGCGCGCGCTGGCCGGCTACCGCGCGGCGCTCGCGGCACGGGAAGCGGCGCGCTCGCTGGCCGCGACGCAGCAGTCGCGCGCACAGGCGGCGCAGCGTCGATTCGCGGCGGGCGACAGCGATCGCGGCGCGCTGGACCAGGCGCAACTGCGCGCCCTGGCCGCGCAAGCTATCCGCCTCAACGCCTCGCTCCGGGCGCAGCGGGCCCTGGGCGCGCTGGAAGACGCGATCGAACGGCCGCTCGAAGGCGCCATCGCCGTAAGCACACTGCCCGCCCCCCGGCGCGACGCGCCCGACAGCCAAGGATCCCGGCCATGAAGCAGCAGCGCACATTCCTCGCCGGCCTGATCGCGGCCGCGATCGGCGCCTTCCTCTGCTCTGCCCCGGCGCCGGCCCGGCCCGCGAGCCCGGCCGCGGTCAGCGCCGGGACGGTAGCGGTCAGTCCGGCGCAGGCGGCGGCGAGCGGCATCGAGGTGCGGGCGCTGCCGCTCACCCGCTTCCAGCCGCGGACCAGCGCCTACGCCAGCGTGCTCGATCCGGGACCGCTGTTCCAGTGGCGCGGGCGATTGCGCTCGGCGCTGGCGCAGGTCGCCGCGGCGCACGCCCGGGCTTCGGCGGCGGCGCGCGAATACCGGCGCCTGGCGCTGCTCGACAGCCAGGACCAGACCGTCTCTGACCAGGCGGCCGAAGCGGCGCGCGCCGCCTGGGAGACGGACCGCGCGCATCTGGAGGCGGCACGGGCAACACTGTCCGCCGCCCGCGACGAGGCGCGCAGTCGCTGGGGCGAGGTGCTGGCGGGCTGGGCGCTGGCGCCACACGCGCCGCAACTCGCGGCGCTGGCTTCCGGGCGGCAGGCTTTGCTGTCGGTGGCCGTGCCGCAGGCGGGGGCAACGGGCAGGCCGCCAGCGACGATACGCATCGGCCGTGGCGAGATCGCCGCGCACCTGATATCGGCTTCGCCGCTGGCCGACCCGGTGAGCCAGTGCCCGACTTACTTCTACCGGGCAGCGCGCGGCGGATTGCGCACCGGCATGCGCGTCGATGCGCTCCTGCCGGAGGGCCCGGCGCTCGAAGGCGTGGTGATCCCGAACGCGGCCGTGGTCTGGTACGCCGACCGGCCGTGGGCCTATGTGCAGAGCGACGACGCGCATTTTGCCCGGCGCGAGATCGCCGTCACCACCCCGGCACCCGGCGGCTGGTTCGTCGCGCAATGGCACGGCGGCGAGCGCGTCGCGGTCGGCGGCGCGGCCCTGCTGTTGTCGCAGGAACTCCAGCCCAAGCCGCAAGCGGGCAGCCCTGGCGGCGACGACGATGACGACGATTGAGCCCGAGGCCGCGCAGCCGATGAACGGCGAGATCAAGGGCAGCGTCCGCGCATGCTGAACGCCGTCATCCGCTTCGCCATCCGCTTTCGCGGCGTCGTCATCGCCTTGGCGATGCTGCTGGCGGTCTACGGCCTGTTCGCGCTCAGCCGGGCGCGGCTGGACGTGTTCCCGGAATTCGCGCCGCCCCAGGTGCAGGTGCAGACCGAAGCGCCGGGCCTGTCGCCGGCCCAGGTGGAGGTGCTGGTCACCCGGGCACTGGAGAACCGGCTGAGCGGCCTCGCCGGGATCAAGACCCTGCGCTCCAAGTCGTTCCAGAGCCTGTCCATGATCACCCTGACTTTTGCGCCGGACACCGACATCTACCGGGCCCGGCAGCTCGTGGCGGAGCAGCTGGGCGGCGCCGCCGGCACGCTGCCCCGGGGGGTGAATGCGCCGGCCCTGCTGCCGCTGGCCTCCTCCGCCAGCGTGGTGCTGAGCCTGGGCCTGACCTCGAAGTCGCGCTCGCCGATGGCACTGCGCAGCCTGGCCGACTGGAGCGTCAAGCCGCAACTCCTCTCCGTCGCCGGGGTGGCGGGCATCTCGGTGTTCGGCGGCGCGGTCAAACAGTTTCAGATCCAGATCGAGCCCGACCGGCTGTTGCGTTACGGCCTGTCGATCCAGGACGTGGTCGCCGCGGCGAGGCGGGCAACGGCGCTGCGCGGCGCCGGCTTCATCGAGAACGGCAACCAGCGCATCACCCTCGAGGCCACCGGGCAGCCGGTTTCGGCCGCGGCGCTGGGCGCGGTGGTGCTGCGCAACCGGGGCGGCGCCAGCCTGCGTCTTTCGGACGTGGCGCGGGTGACGGTGGCGCCCGCGCCGGCGCTGGGCGCAGCCTCGATCGAGGGCCGGCCGGGGGTGATGCTGGTGGTCGAGGAACAGTACGGCGCCGATACCCTGGCCGTGACCCGGGCGCTGGAACAGCGACTGGCGCAGCTCAAGCCGGCCCTCGCCGCGGAAGGCGTGAGCCTTGCTCCCGACCTGTTCCGTCCGGCCAACTTCATCGAGACCGCGATCGGCCACCTGCGCACGGCGCTCCTGATCGGCGCCGCGCTGGTGCTGATCGTGCTGTTGCTGTTCCTGTTCAATGCGCGCGCCGCGCTGATTTCGGCGGTCGCGATTCCGCTGTCGCTGCTTTGCGCGGTGATCGTGCTGAATCGCTTCGGCATCGGCCTCAACACCATGACCCTGGGCGGACTCGCGATCGCCATCGGCGAGGTGGTGGACGACGCCATCGTCGATGTCGAGAACGTCTTCCGGCGCCTGCGCGAAAACCGCCTGCTGGCGGCGCCGCGGGGAGCTGCGCGGGTGGTGCTGGAGGCCTCGCTCGAGGTGCGCGGCGCGGTGATCTACGCCACCTTCATCGTGGCCCTGGTGTTCGTGCCGGTACTGACGCTGCCCGGGGTCGCCGGCGCCCTGTTCGGCCCGCTGGCGCTGGCCTATATCGCGGCCATCATGGCCTCGCTCCTGCTGGCGCTGACGCTCACTCCGGCGCTCGCCTACGCGCTGCTGGCGCGCGCTGCGGCCGAAGCCGAAGAGCCGCCGCTGGGCAGATGGCTCAAGGCGCGCTACATCCGCCTGCTCGCCGGTATCGACCAACGCGCAAACGCGGCGATCCTGGCGGTCGCCCTGCTCTGCGCTGCGGCGTTGGCGGTGCTGCCCTTCCTGCAAGGAAGCTTCCTGCCGACGCTGCGCGAAGGCCATTTCATCGTGCACATGAGAATGCTGCCCGGCACTTCGCTGCCCCAGTCGCTGGCGCTGGGGCAGCGGGTGTCCGCAGCGCTCAGCCGGATTCCCGGGATACGCTCGGTGGCCCAGCGCGCGGGACGCGCAAGCCAAGTGTCGGATCCGGCGGGCGCATTTTCCAGCGAGTTCGAGGTGGATCTCGCCCCGCTCTCGGGCGCCGGACAGCAGCGCGTATTGAACGCCATCCGCGGCGCCGTCGCGCCCTTTGTCGGGGCGAGCTTCTCGGCCAATACCTTCCTCACCGAGCGCATCCATGAAACGATTTCGGGCTACACCGCGCCGCTGGCGGTCAAGGTCTATGGCAACGATCTCGACGTCCTCGACCGCAAGGCCGGGGAAATCGCCGCCGCGATACGCGGCGTCGCCGGCGCCGGCGCGGTGCAGGTGCAGGCGCCTGCGGGCGCTCCGCAACTGCTGATCCGCCTGCGCGACGGCGCCCTGTCGCGGCTGGGCATCGCCCCGGTAGACGCCCTGAGTGCGGTCGAGACCGCCTACGCCGGCACGCGGGTGGGCGAGATCTACCAGGGCAACCGCGTCTTCGACGTGGCGGTGGTGCTGCCGCCGCGCCTGCGCCAAAGCCCGGCGCAGGTGGGCGAGCTGCCCCTGAAAACGCCGGACGGCCGCATGGTGCAACTCCGCGACGTGGCGGACATCACCCAGACCGACGGGCGCTATCTGATCCTGCACGAGGACGCGCAGCGCCTGCAGGTGGTGACCGCGCAGGTACATGGTCGGGCGCTGTCGGGTTTCGTGAGCGCGGTGAAGCGGCGGATCGCCGCACGGGTCACCCTGCCGCGCGGCACCTACCTGGTCTATGCCGGCGACGCGCCGGAGCAGGCCCGCGCCCGGCGGGATCTGCTGCTGCATTCGGCGCTGGCCGCCGCCGGGGTGGCGCTGCTGCTGTTCATGGCGCTGGGCGGCGTGCGCTCGACCATCCTGGTGTTCGCCAACCTGCCCTTCGCGCTGGCCGGCGGCGTCGCCATGGTGCTCGCCGGCGGCGGGGTGCTGTCGATCGGCTCGCTGGTGGGCTTCGTCACCCTGTTCGGCATCACCTTGCGCAACGCCATCATGCTGATCTCCCACTACCGCCATCTGGTCGAGGTGGAGGGCGTGCCCTGGGACAAGGCGGCGGCGATCCGGGGCGCGGCGGAGCGGCTATCGCCGATCCTGATGACGGCGCTGGTCACCGCCCTGGGACTGCTGCCTCTGGCGCTGAGCAGCGGCGCGCCCGGCAACGAGATCGAAGGCCCGATGGCGGCCGTCATCCTGGGCGGTCTGATCACCTCGACGGCGCTCAACCTGCTGATCCTGCCGACCCTCGCGCTGCGCTACGGGCGCTTCGGGCGCCGGGAAGATCCGGCGCGGTTTTAGTCATCGCCGCAGGGGGAGCCAGCGCGGCAGCATGGAGGAGAGCACGCCGTCCTTGAGGACCAGGTGGTGATAGAGGGCGGCGAGCGCGTGGAATCCCGCCAGCCAGAGGATCGCATCGCCGAGCCAGGTGTGGATCGTCGCGATCGTCGCACCGGCGCTATGTGATATGCCGAACGGCGATGGAACCTTGACGCCGGCGAGCAGCGTCAGGGGATGCCCTTCGAGCCAGGCGCCGGCGATGGCGGTGAATGGCAGCGCGAACAGAAGCAGGTAGAGCGCCCCTTGCACGGCCTTCGCCGCGATGCCCATCCAGCGCGAGAGCTGCGGCTGTGGCCGCGTGTCGACCAGCCGCCACAGCACGCGCATCACGACCAGTGCCAGCACGCACAGGCCCAGGGTCTCGTGGAGCTGCCGGTCGAAATCGCGGGCGGGCGAGTACAGGCGCTGCTCGGATCCTCCCGGCCCGTAGATGAAGGCGATCAGGACGAGGATCGCCGTGGCCCAATGGAAGGCCTGGGCGACAGTTCCGTAGTGCGTGCGGCTTTCCATTTTCCGGCCTTTCATGAACGCTGGGGATGACAAGCGATAGAGGATCCTGGTCCGGCCCAGGATACAGAAGGGCCGATGGTCTTGTCCATGAGCGCCTTGCGTTCCGGGTGACGCGTGGGACAATGACCGCTATGGATGCAAGCAACGCCAGCGGCGACCCGGAGGACAGCGCAGCCGTCACCTGCGCCAACTGCCGAGCCTGCTGTTGCCGGCTGGAGGTGCTGCTGATGGGCGATGACGACATACCGCTGCGCCTGACCGTCGAAGACCGGTGGGGCGGCTGGGTGATGCGCCGCCTCGGCGACGGCTGGTGCGCGGCCCTGGATCGGAACACCATGAACTGCACCATCTATGAACGCCGCCCGGGCGTCTGCCGTGACTATCCGATGGGCGGCAGCGATTGCCTGGTCGAGCGCTCCCGGATGGACAAGTTTTAAGGCCATCGGCTCGTGCCAGCGCCGCCGGCGGCGGCTCCATCAGAAGGAACTAATTTAGTCTCCCGCGCACTAACCGGCCGTGCCCATCGCAACAAGCGTCCCTGGCACCGCACCCATCGCCAAGCTGCAAGGAAGCTGGACGCAGCTCAATCAACCGCAAACAAGGAAAAATCATGGCCAAGAAAATCAGCTCTGCCGCACTGGCGATCGCTGGACTCCTCATCCTGGCGTTGTCGGGCATTTCAGCCGCCGCCTTCGCCGAAGCCGGCATGGCGGAAAACACCAGGCCGCCGTTGCAGATCGCCCACCGGAACGGACTCAAGGTGGTGGTCCAGGTGAATTATGCGGACACCATTCCCAACGGCATCAGCAAGCAAGTGCTGGCGGTAAAGAATCTCTACGATCAATACACCGCCCTGGGCATGAAAGCCGGCAAGGACTACGAGATTGCCATGGTGTTCAGAGCCGACGGCGCCCAGTTTCTGCTGACCGATGCCGCCTACGACCAGAAAGTGAAACGTCTGCATCCGAAGGGCAATCCCAGCCGGGCGATCCTTGAGGCGCTGAACCAGGGCGGCGTGAAGATGTACGAGTGCGGCGTGGCGATGCGCCTGAAGGGCTACACGCCCCAGGACCTTCTCCCCCTTGGCCGCATCGTGGTGTCGGGCATGGGCGCCATCGTCGATTTCGAGAAATCCGGCTATCTCGCGATCACGCCCTAAGGCGCACTGCGCTTGCGCCGGAAGTCATGAATCGGCGCACGGGTACTTGCCATGGACGATTTTCGCGTCCCGGTGCGCGCGCGCCAGGGTGCAGATGGACGGATCGTCGTCGTGCCCGCTGAAGAAATCGTCGGCCTGGGCGAGCATCACCATGCGGATCGCCACCGCGTCGCTCAGGCCGTATTTTTCGGTGATGAGCGTGGTGACTTCGTCGAGATATTCTTCATAGTTCATTTCCTGCCGCCTCCGCTTGTTGTCGGCTCAAGCGCCCGTCCAGACAGAGTGGCGCCGGGGCTTGAGGCCGGAGGCGATTCACGGCACCGATTGCCGTGCCTGCCGGGGCCTGCGATACTTCCCGTGCCGCCCTTGAATTTGCCGTCCATCCATCTTACCCATTTCCCCGAGTCGGCCTAACCGTGCACGCACCCATCGATCCGAATCTGCCGCTCTATCCGGGGATCAGGCTGGCCGACGTGGTCCTCGTCCAGTCGGCGACCGAAGCGGGCGCCGCGCTGGCGGCGTTGCTGGCCACCGATGCCATCGGCTTCGATACCGAATCGAAGCCGACCTTTGCCAAGGGTGAAGTGTCGACCGGTCCGCATCTGATCCAACTGGCTACCGACGACAAGGCGTATCTGTTCCGCGTCACCGGCCGGCCGGCGCTGGATGGCCTGCGCGCCATCCTGGAGTCGCCGCGGGTGCTGAAGGTGGGCTTCGGCCTCCGCGACGATCTGCTGCGCCTGGAAACCAAGCTGGGGATCAGCTCCATCCACGTCCTCGATCTGGCGATCGCCCTGCGCCAGGGGCAGCGTGCCGACGTCGGTGCGAAGACCGCGGTGGCGCGGTTTTTTGGCCAGCGCCTGCAGAAATCCAAGCGGACGTCGACCACCAACTGGTCGAATCCGCTGCTGACTGAGCGGCAGATGCTCTACGCCGCCAACGACGCGCAGGTGGCGCTGCGGGTGTATCGCTCGTGGCAGCATCAAGGCCGAGTCACTTCGCATTCCGCTCGCGAATGATCGGCGGCACGTACTTGACCGAGAACTTCCAGCCTTCCGGCGTGGCCTTGAGGATCAGGGCCTTCGACTTGGCGCCCGCCTCGAAAGCGGGTGCCGAGCCGAGCAGCTCTATGGCGCCGATGCCCTTGATGACGCACGCGCCCGGAATCGTGACGAAAGCCGATTCCGCCGCCGTCAGAACGAACTGGCCCTCCTTCGACTCCGAACATGACAGGCCCTTGGGCAGGCTGGCTGGATCGCGTTTCCAGGCATCGCGCAGATCGTCGAGGCCCTTGAGCAATTCCTCGGTGGTATTGACCGCGAGGCCGAGTTCACAAGATTTCGCATGGCCCATTGGTTTGCTCCCGGCTGGAATTTCGGCCCAAAACTGAGATGCCGATTCCCGCAATTTTAACCGACGTCGCCGACGGCTGGCGTATCCGGCAACGCAGCCCATGATCAGCGCTCTGGTCGTCAGCTACGGCTACCTGGCGGTATTTCTCGGCACGCTGTTCGAAGGGGAAACCTTCCTGCTCGCCGCCGGCTTCGCCGCCCACCGCGGCCTGCTCGCCTGGCCGCTGGTCGTCGCGGTGGCCTTCGTCGGCGCCAGCCTGGGCGACCAGCTGGGCTTCCTGCTCGGCCGCTGGCGGGGCGCCGCCCTGATCGCGCGGTACCCGGCGCTGGCCCGACGCGCGCCGCGGGTACACGCCATATTCGAGCGCCATCACGTCCTGTTCATCCTCACCATCCGCTTCCTCTATGGCCTGCGCCTCGCCGGCCCGATCGTCATGGGCAGCAGCGGCCTGCCCTACCTGCGCTTCGCGCTGCTCGACATGTTGGGCGCCGCACTCTGGGCGCCGCTGATCGCCGGCGCCGGCTATTTATTCGGCGTGGCGATGGAGGCGCTGCTGGGCGAGATCCGGCACGCCGAGGAAGCCGCCCTGATCGTCATCCTGGCGGCGGCCTTCATCGTCTGGCTATGGCGGGCCCTGAGGAGCTAGTTGTCGATTTCCAGCTTGCTCGCAGTGAGGATCGCCGCCGAACCCATGCCGTTCATCGTGCCATAGACCTGGACCTGGAGGCCGTTGGCGGGCTGGCCGCCGCTGATCGCGGCATTGCTGAAATCCACCGTGATGCCGTTCAGGCTGAAGGTGCTGCCGGACAGGCTGTTGATGGTGCCTTCCATTTCCCGGCCCATGTTCTGCACCCCGCCGCCTTCGCCCGATGGCGTCGGCGCGAGCATGAAGGTGACGGTGCTGACCTGCCATTGGCTGCCCACCAGCGCAGCATTGAGGCTGACGTAAGCGCCGTTCTGGAGCGCGGCACTGGTGCCGCCGACGTAGAACGGCTTCGCCCCCAGCACCGCCTGGATCTGGCTGCCGTTTTCGTTATCCAGGGTCAGCGTGAAGGTATTGGTCACCGCGCTGAAATTGCTGACCACACCCTGCAGGTCGCCGACGCTGCCCTCGCTCGCGCTCTGGACGCTCTGGATATCCACCGTGCTGGCGATCACGATGTTGTTCGAGACCTTGCCGTGGATTTCCACGTAGACGTTGTTCTGCAGATCGGCCGAAGACTTGCCCGCCGGCGTGAATATGGCGCTGCCGGCATCGACCAGCACGCCGCGCACCTGGAAGTTGGCGGCGCTGACGAAGTTGCTGATGGTGCCGTGCAGCTCGGCCTGGATCGTGTCGCTGTTGTACTGGCTGACGCTGGTGGCGGTCAGTACGTTGGTGGCCGGATCGAAACTGCCGGCGACGATCACCTCGACGTCATTGGCCAGATTGAGGGAGGTCGGCGACAGCGTCGCGGTAGCGGCATTGACGCTCACGCCATGGACGCTGAAGCTGCTGTTGCTGACGTAGTTGTCGATCTCGCCGGACAGGCGCAGCGTGCCGACGCCACTCACCAGGCTGGACAACTTGCGGATGGCGATGGCATCGGCGTTCATGGTAGTGCCGGAGAGCGGGCTCTTGCTGAATACCGACACTCGCTCGCCGTTGGCCAGGCTCTGCCCGGCGGGCGTGATCGTCGTGGCGGCGCCGTAATTCACGGTCAGGCCGCCCAGACTGAAGCTGCCCGCTTGCGCGTTGCTGACCGTGCCGGAAACCCGCACCGGGCAGCCGCCGGTGCACACGCCGGGCTTGAGTTCGATGCGCGTGGCGGCGACGTAGGGGCCGACCGCATCGGTCTTGGGCAGGCCATACACCTCGATCCGGTCATTCACCTGAATATCCGAGAATTGCGTGTAGCCGTCATAAACCGTGATCGGCAGCGTCGGATCGCTGGCATTGACCACCACGCGGGTACCGGCGACAGTGAACGAGTTCGTCGGCGCCGAGATCGCGGAGACCACGCCGATCACCTCGGGGATGATGTGCACTGCGGTGGCGTTGCCGCTGGCATCGGTGTCCACTTCGGCGCGCGCGCCGATGCCGACCTGGGTCCGGGATATCGCCTGCGCGGTGCTCGCGTCGCCGGTGACGTCGTAGCTGGCCGTGGTATCCGGATAATGCGTGCCGTCGATGATGACGCTGCCGAAGCCGGTGATGGTGCCGGCGACCAGGCCGGTGCCGCCCGAGCCGACGCCGGCGAGCAACGCTGCGCCGCCGCCAGCACCACAGCCGGCGAGAACCGCGACGCAGGACATCACGGCCAGGGACTTGAAGAATTTAATGCTCATTTATTGCTCCCGGTGTCAGATGCAGCGCCCTGCGACTGGGCAGCGGCGATTGCGGTTGCATAGAAATAGTTGCCCAGCCTGAAACGCTGCGGCCGGGCACAGCCCTGGTCTTCTTCGCACAAGCGGCGGGCTTCCCTGATGATCTCCAGCGAGTGCGTCTCCCAGAGCCGGCGGCTCATGCCGGCCAGCTTGGCGATCGAACCCTCGGAGAGCTCGCTGCCGAACACCGCCTGCTCCAGGAAGGGCGGATGGTCCCCGCGCAGGTTGGACGCGGCGGCGGCGAGGTGATCCTGCAAATTGGCGGCGAACAGCGCCAGCATTTCATTCAGGTTGTCGCGCGGAATGAAGCTGTCCTTCAGCAGCACCACCCGTTCGGTCCTGCCCTCGCCCTCGCAGCGCACCATGCCCTGGGCCTCCATCGATTTCAGCACCGAACCGGGATGGACGTCCTGGGTGATCTCCAGCGCCAGGCTCTCGAAGGAAGGCGCCGGCCCGCGCGGCGGCAGCCGCCTGGGCTTGCCGTTCTTCTGAACGTAATCCGGATCGCTGACCCATTTGGCGAATACCAGCGAGGCCACCGGCCCGGCATGGCTGACCGATGCGCCGCGGCTTTGGTTCAGTTCGCGGATATCCTTGCGATGCAGCCCGGAGAGCAGACTGACCGAGGAATCGTTGATCTTGACCCGGCTCTTCTCCAGTTCCAACTGCGCCGCCTGTGCGAACACCGGCTTCAGGGCCCGGACGAACAGCGGATAATTCACGCCCTCCAGCAGCAGATAGCGGACCAGCGGCAGCAGGGTCGCGGCGCAGGACTCGAGCACCTGCTCGCTTTTCAGTTTGGCAACCGCAGCTCCTGTTGGCTTCATCGCTCGCAGGGTGTTCCTGGATAAGGCATGAAAGGGAATTTTTCCCATTATTGCCGGCTTTCGGAATACTGTCAAGTGCGCCATCGTGACCATCGGGCTCAATGATTGGCTTGTTTCCCCGGAGGAAATGCGATTATCTATTTACGCTTGTTTACACGGTGAAAACGGAACCGTTGTCGTCCAGGCTTGCTTTAATATATTATTAGTTTGGTAATATGACTTCTGTATTACGCCTTGGGCACGAATCGCCACCATGTGATCATCCAACCGGAGAATTTTATGCACATTCGCACCCCGCTTCTTGTTTTATCGCTGCTTCTTGCCACGAGCTCGGCTTTTGCCAAGGAACAGTTCGCCACAGTCAAAGAGGCCGAAGCGATGGTCGGCAAGGCCGTGGTCGCGCTCAAGGCCAACAAGCAGAAAACCCTCGACGAGATCACCGCCAAGGACCCCAAGTGGACCGACCGCGACTTGTACGTGATGGTCTACAACATGAGCGGGACAGTCCTGGCGCATGGCGCGAATCCGAAGATGGTCGGCAAGGACATGCTCGACTTCAAGGATGTGGATGGCAAGCTGTTCATAAAGGAGCGCATGGCACTGGCCAAGAGCAAAGCCAAGTTCTCACAAGATTACAAATTTACCGATCCCGTGACGAAAAAGGTACTGCCCAAAATCGCCTACTGCGAGACGGTAGACGGAATGGTTGCTTGCGCCGGCGTCTACAAGCGCTAATCTGAGTCCGATGCTTCGGCTGCGCCCTTGCCCGTCAAGCGCGCAGTCCGAAGCCAGCTGGAGCGGTACGATGAAATTGCTCAATAAAATATTGCTGGCGCCCGGAATCGCGCTGATATTCCTGGTCGCAGTCGGCCTGACCAGCTATTTCGCACTGTCGTCGCAGAGGCAGGCGCTCAACGACCTGGTGCGGATTCGTCAGGAGCACGCCCGCGTCGCCAACGACTTCGTCGAAGGGGTGTTGAGCGTACATTCGATCATCTACCGTATTTTTACCTGGTCAGCAAATACCGCCACCGATCAAGCGAAACTGAACAAGGCGGCGAAGGAGCAGTTCGATCGCGTCGACAAGATGGGCCTTGCGTTCGGCAAGTGGCTGGGCCAGCCGGAAATCAACGGCCAAGAGCGCGAACTGGGCAAGAGGATGCAGGTTGCTCTGTTGAAATACAAGAAGTCCATCGTGCAGGCGATCGACCTGGCCACGGTGGATGTGAATACCGGTCTGGCGGCGATGCAGACCGCCGACGACGATTTCAAGGCGCTGGACAAGCTCGGGACCCAGTTGGTCGTCGTCGAGAAGAATCTCGGCGAGCAGGACTACGCCGCCTCCGGGATCGCCTATGCCCACGCGCTGGAAATCATGGCGACGGTCTTCGCGCTGGCGTTGGCGCTGGTGATCGCGATCAGTCTCTTCATCGCCCGCGCCATCGTGCGACCGATAGCGGATGCGACCCGCGTCGCTGCCCGCGTCGCCGACGGCGATCTCTCGATTACGATACAGGCAGGGGGAAACGATGAGGTCGGGCAACTGCTGCTGGCCCTGAAACGGATGCAGGACGAATTGCGCCAGATGATCGGCAGCATCGACGACGGCTCTCGGCGGGTAGGCAGCGCGGCGGAGAACATGGCGGCGGCGGCCGGCCAAATCAGCAAGAGCGCGGAGGCTCAGAGCGAAGCCATTTCCAATACGGCAGCCGCCGTCGAGCAAATGACGGTGAGCATCGGCCAGGTGTCCGAGAACGCCGGAACTGCTCGCGGCGTCGCGCAGAAAACCTCCGAGATCGCCGATCGCGGCAAACATCAGGCCGATACGACAGCGACCGAGATTCGCAAGATCGCCGGCAGCGTCGATAATTCGGCCCAGGTCATGCGCGAGCTTCAGGCCAGTTCGCAGCAAATCAGCCAGATCGCCAACGTCATCCGCGGCATCGCCGACCAGACCAACCTGCTGGCGCTCAATGCCGCGATCGAGGCGGCGAGGGCGGGCGAACAGGGCCGAGGCTTCGCAGTCGTGGCGGACGAAGTCAGGAAGCTGGCGGAGCAGACCGGTTCGGCGACGAACGAGATCCAGAAGATGATCGACACCATACAGAGTCAAACTGCCGCCGCCGCCATACAGATGGAACAGGTGAACGAGCAAGTCATTTCGGGCGTCGAACTGATCGAGGGACTTCAGGGACCGCTGGAGGAACTGCGCGAAGGTGCGTCGCGTGCCGTCGCGAACCTCGTCGAACTGTCCAATGCCGCGACGGAGCAGGCCACCGCCAGCACCGAAATCGCCCGGAACATCGAGCGAATCGCCCAGATGGGCGAAGAAAACAGCGCGTCGGCGTCCAAGGGAACGGAAACGGCCAAGGGTCTCGACAATCTGTCCCGCGATCTGCTCTCGGTGGTGGGCCGGTTCCGGCGCTGATTATCGCCGGCCGAAGCCCCCGCCTTGGCTTCCTCGAACTCCGGAATCAACCCGTCAATAAAACGTAGGCGACGGACAGGACGAAGCTCAGCGTCAGCCACAGGGCGGCCGGGATCAGGTCGCGCTGGCGCCCCAGGACCAGCGCATAGGCGGCCTTGAGCAGGTTGTTGCTGCCGCTGGCGATGACGATCGCGCCGACGATGGCGACATCGCTGACCTGGAACTTGCCTTCCAAGAGCGACAGGATGAAGGGATCGATATCGCTGAAGCCGACCGCGAAGGAGAGCAGGTGCAGGCCGCCCGCGCCGTAGCCGCTGACGACGAACTGGGTGAGCGCGGCGAACAGCACGAACAGCAGCGCGAAGAGCAGCGCGGTGGAGAATTCCAGCGGATGCCTGACCGGCTCCGGGCTGTCTGCGACGGGACCGGACGGATCAGTCGAACGCCGGTAGAGCAGCCAGGCGACCAGCGCCGAGACGCCGGCCAGCGCGGTGAAGGGCAGAGCCAAGCGCCAGGCCGCGGCGAGATGGCCGAGGATCAGGATCAGCGCCATCAGGCGCAGATACATCATCGCCGTGGCCAGGACGATCGCCGCGCCGAACAGGCGGTGGCCCGAGGGCGCGTCGTGCGCCCGCCGGCTCAGCACCACGGTGGTCGCGGTGCTGGAATAGAGGCCGCCGAGGACGCCGGTGAGCAGGACGCCGCCCTTGGGAATGAAATAGGTCTGGGCCAGATAGCTGAGATAGGAGATGCCGGAGACCACGATCACCGCCAGCCACAACTGGCTGTAGCTGACGCTGACGAAGGGCGCGATCTGGCGGTCCGGCAGCATGGGCAGGACCAGGCCGGCCATGATCAGGAACTTGGCCAGGGTGACCGTCTCGGTGCTGCGAAAGACGTCGGAGAAGCGGCGGATGTGGGGCTTTTCGCTGAGCAGCAGCAGCACCACGACGACGTAGATGATCAAGAGCCACACCGGCTGCGCCAGCGCGATCGGCCCCAGCGGGTAGGTCAACAGCGCGATCAGGGTGGGCAGCAGGCTCTGCTCGCCGGCCTTCAGGCGATCGTAGTATTGCAGCGCCAGGAGGATCGCCAGCGCCAGCAGACCGACGGCGAACAGCTTGAGCGACGGATCCAGCGCGGCCAGCGTGAAGCCCAGCACCGCCAGCAGCGTCAGGGTGCGGGTGGTGCCGAAACCCAGGTCCTGGTTCTGCGCCCGGCGATAGCTGTGCACCTCCAGGCCGATGACGAAGCCGAACAGCACGGTGGCGACGAAGGCGAAGAGCAGCGGCGGCACTTCGGGCAGGGAGAACATTCAGGCATCCTTCCGCGGACTGGCTTGCGGGCGCAGCAGCTCGATCCTGAATTCCGGCTCGTAGGGCGGCACCTGGCACTCCACCACGTCGCCCGCCGCCACCTGCAGCCGGACCCCGACGATGTCGGCGGCGACCGGCAGTTGCGCCGTGCACCGGTCGGCGAGCACCGCGGCACGGATTACCGGCGCGCCGCGCTGCGACAGGTAGGAGAGCACGCGCGCCAGCGAGTGCCCCTGGTAGAGCACGTCATCGACCACCAGCAGCGTCGCGCGCGACAGGTCGCGCGCGGAGAACTCGGCATTCTCGGTGAGTTCGGTCTCGGGATGGAGCAGCGTCAGGTCGTCGCCGTAGCGCTTCAAGTGCAGATCGTAGCGCGGCACGCTCAAACCGTGATGCTGGCGCAATCGCGCTGCCAGCATCGCCGCCAGCGGCGCGCCGCGGCGCAGCAGGCCCAGCAGCAGCGGCTCCCCGGCGCCGGTTAGCAGCGCCGCCGCCTGCTCCGCCATGCGGTCCATCACGACGGTCAGCGCCGCGGCATCGTAGAGGCAGAAGCGCTGTCCGGGAACGAGGTCCACGCTCACAGGCCGAGCTGCTCCCAGAGCTGATCGACGCGACGCTTGACCGCCTCGCTCATGGCGATCGGCCGCCCCCACTCGCGGCTGGTCTCGCCCGGCCACTTGTTGGTGGCGTCGATGCCCATCTTGCTGCCCAGGCCGGCGACCGGGCTGGCGAAATCGAGATAGTCGATCGGCGTGTTCTCGGCGATCAGGGTGTCGCGCGCGGCATCGACCCGCGTCGTCAGCGCCCAGATCAGATCCGGCCAGGAACGGATATCGACGTCCTCGTCGGTGACGATGATGAACTTGGTGTACATGAACTGGCGCAGGAAGCTCCAGATGCCGAACATCACCCGCTTGGCGTGGCCCGGGTACTGCTTCCTGATCGACACCACCGCCAGCCGGTAGGAGCAGCCTTCGGGCGGCAGGTAGAAGTCGGTGATCTCCGGATACTGCTTCTGCAAGAGCGGCACGAACACCTCGTTCAGGGCCAGGCCGAGCATCGCCGGCTCGTCGGGCGGCTTGCCGGTGTAGGTGGAGTGGTAGATCGCATCATTCCTCATGGTGATGCGCTCGACGGTGAATACCGGGAACTGGGCCACCTCGTTGTAGTAGCCGGTGTGGTCGCCGTAGGGCCCCTCCGCCGCCGTCTCGCCCGGATGGATCACGCCCTCCAGGACGATCTCGGCCGAGGCGGGCACCTGCAGGTCGGAACCGAGGCAGTCGGCCAGCTCGGTCTTGGCGCCGCGCAGCAGGCCGGCGAACTGGTACTCGGAGAGCGCGTCGGGAACCGGCGTCACCGCCGCCAGCAGGGTGGCCGGATCGGCGCCGATCGCCACCGCCACCGGGAAGGGCTGGTCCGGATGCGCGAGCAGATGGTCGCGGTAATCCTGGGCGCCGCCGCGATGCGCGAGCCAGCGCATGATCAGCTTGTTCCGGGCGATCACCTGCTGCCGGTAGATGCCGATGTTCTGCCGCTTCTTGGAGTGGGGCAGGCCCTGGGGACCGCGGGTCACGGTCAGGCCCCAGGTGACGAGCGGCGCGGCGTCGCCGGGCCAGCAGGTCTGGATCGGCAATCGCGCGAGATCGACTTCGTCGCCCGCCCAGATCCGTTCCTGCACCTTCGCCTTGGACACCCGCTTGGGCGCCATGTGGAGCACCTGCTTCAGCACCGGCAGCTTCTCCCAGGCGTCCTTCAATCCCTTGGGCGGCTCCGGCTCCTTCAGATAAGCGAGCAGTTCGCCCACCGAGCGCAGCGCCGTCTTCCAGTCATCCGCTTCGCCGTCGTGCGCCACCGCCAGCGCCACCCGCCGCGGCGTGCCGAAGAGATTGGCGAGCACCGGCATGTCGTAGCCCAGCGGATGCTCGAACAGCAGCGCCGGCCCGCCCGCGCGCAGCACGCGGTCGCAGATCTCGGTCATCTCCAGCTTGGGATCGACCGGGACGGCGATGCGCTTCAACTCGCCAAGCTCTTCCAGTTGCGCCAGAAAATCGCGCAGGTCTTGATATTTCATCTCGGGTCACGCAGGCGGCGATCGACCAGGCATTATATAGGTCCGCAGCCATAGCAGGCCCCGACCCTCCGATGCCCGACTTCGACGACGACATCTGGCTGCTGCTGGTGAACCCCATTTCCGGCGGCGTGCGCGGCCAGACCAGGATCGTGGTGCCGCCGGCCTGGACGGCTCAGGCGCTCCAGTAGCCCGGCTTCGAATAGACCTTCTTCAGGTGCTCGACGAAGAAGCGCACCTTGGCCGGCACGTGCGCCTGCTGCGGATACATCGCGCGGATGTCGTAGTCGGGCAGCGCGTACGCGTCCAGCACCGTCACCAGGTCGCCGCGCTCGATGTCCGCCTGGATCTCCCAGGTCGAGCGCCAGGCCAGCCCCAGTCCCTGCCGCGCCCAGAGGTGCAGCAGCTCGCCGTCGTTGCAGTCCGGATTGCCGCGGACGCGGATCGTCAGCTGCCGGCCCTTGTCCTGGAACGACCAGCCGCCCTGCTGCCCGCCCTGGGGATTGAAGGCGAGGCAGTTGTGCTGCTGCAGCTCGGCGGGCGTCCTGGGCGTGCCGTGGCGCTTCAGATACCTGGGCGAGGCGCAGACCAGGCGCTGGTTGGGCCACAGCCGCAGCGCCACCAAGTTCGGGTCGAGCACGCTGCCGATGCGTATGCCCAGGTCGTGGCCCTCCCGGGTCAGATCGACGACGCGGTCGGTGAGATCGATCGAGATCTGCACCTCGGGGTTCTTGGCCAGGAAGGCCGGCGCGTGCGGCGCCACGTGCCGGCGGCCGAAGCCCGCCGGCGCGGTGATCCTGAGATGGCCGGTGGCCCGCTGCCGGCCGGCGCTCATCATCTCCTCGCTGGCCAAGAGTTCCGCCAGCAGCTTCCGGCAGCGCTCGACGAAGACGCTGCCCTGCTCGGTCAGCGACAGGTGGCGGGTCGAGCGATGCAGCAGCTTGACCCCGAGGCGCCGCTCCAGCGCATTGACCCGGCGCCCGAGCATCGCCGGCGTCACACCCAGGACCTGCGCCGCCTTGGCCAGGCTGCCGGCATCGACGGCGGCGACCAGGGCTTCCATCTGCTTGAGCTTGTCCATATACAAATAGTATCGGCTGGAATGAGAAATTGTGAGCTTATCATAACGTAAGGTACACACTATGATGACTGCACATACCCATCAGGAGGCCCATCATGGCCAGGATGAAAGCGATCGAAGCCGCCGTGCGCGTGCTCGAAAAGGAAGGCGTCAGCGTCGCCTTCGGCGTGCCCGGCGCCGCCATCAATCCGCTCTACGCGGCGCTGAAGAGCTCGGGCAAGATCGAGCACTACCTCGCCCGCCACGTCGAGGGCGCCTCGCACATGGCCGAGGGCTACACCCGCGCCAACGCCGGCAACATCGGCGTGTGCATCGGCACCTCGGGTCCGGCCGGCACCGACATGATCACCGGCCTGTACTCGGCTTCGGCCGACTCCATCCCGATCCTGTGCATCACCGGCCAGGCGCCGCGCGCGCGCCTCTACAAGGAGGACTTCCAGGCGGTGGATATCGAGTCCATCGCCAAGCCGGTGACCAAGTGGGCGGTGACCGTGCGCGAGCCGGCCCAGGTGCCGGGGGTGTTCCAGCAGGCCTTCCACCTGATGCGCTCGGGCCGGCCCGGCCCGGTGCTGATCGACCTGCCCTTCGACGTGCAGATGAGCGAGATCGAGTTCGACCCGGACTGCTACGAGCCGCTGCCGGTGCACAAGCCCCGCGCCAGCCGCAAGCAGGCCGAGAAAGCCATCGCCATGCTGAACGCTGCCGAGCGGCCGCTGATCGTCGCCGGCGGCGGCATCATCAACGCCGACGCTTCTGCGCTGCTGGTACAGTTCGCGGAGCTTACCGGCGTGCCGGTGATCCCGACCCTGATGGGCTGGGGCGCTATCCCCGACGACCATCCGCTGATGGCCGGCATGGTCGGCCTGCAGACTTCGCACCGCTACGGCAACGCCACCATGCTCGCCTCCGACTTCGTGCTCGGCATCGGCAACCGCTGGGCCAACCGCCACACCGGCAGCATCGACGTCTATAGCAAGGGCCGGAAGTTCGTGCATGTGGATATCGAGCCGACCCAGATCGGCCGCGTCTTCGCCCCGGACTTCGGCATCGCCTCCGACGCCGGCGCGGCGCTGGAACTGTTCGTCGAGGTGGCGCGCGAGCTCAAGGCCGCGGGCAAGCTGCGCGACCGCTCGGAGTGGGCGGGACAGTGCCGCGAGCGCAAGCGCACGATGCTGAGGAAGAGCGACTTCGACAACGTGCCGATGAAGCCCCAGCGCGTCTACCAGATGATGAACGAGGCCTTCGGCCGCGACGTCTGCTACGTGTCCACCATCGGCCTGTCGCAGATCGCCGGCGCGCAGTTCCTGCACGTCCACCATCCGCGCCACTGGATCAACTGCGGCCAGGCCGGCCCGCTCGGCTGGACCGTGCCCGCCGCCCTGGGCGTGCGCGCCGCCGACCCTGACCGCCGCCTGGTCGCGCTCTCCGGCGACTACGACTTCCAGTTCATGATCGAGGAGCTGGCGGTGGGCGCGCAGTTCAAATTGCCCTACCTGCACATCGTGGTCAATAATTCCTACCTGGGACTGATCCGCCAGGCGCAGCGCGGCTTCAACATCGACCATTGCGTCCAGCTCTCGTTCGAGAACATCAACTCGCCCGAGGTCAACGAATACGGCGTGGACCACGTCAAGGTGGTCGAGGGCTTAGGCTGCAAGGCGATCCGCGTGAGGACGCCGGAAGAGCTCAAGGCGGCGCTGGTGCAGGCGGAAAAGTGGATGGCCGAGTACCGGGTGCCGGTGGTGGTCGAGGTGATCCTGGAGCGCGTCACCAACATTTCGATGGGCACCGAGATCGACAACGTCACCGAGTTCGAGGAAATCCTCGATCTCGCCTGAACCCGACTGGAGACTTATAGATGCCGAAGTTCGCCGCCAACCTGACGATGCTCTACAACGAGCTCGCCTTTCTCGACCGCTTCGAGGCCGCCGCCAAGTCCGGCTTCAAGGGCGTCGAGTACCTGTTCCCCTACGACTATCCGAAGGAGCAGCTGGCCGAGCGCCTGGCCGCCAACGGTTTGACCCAGGTGCTGCACAACCTGCCCGCCGGCGACTGGGCCGGCGGCGAGCGCGGCATCGCGATCCTGCCCGACCGCGTCGGCGAGTTCCAGGACGGCGTCGGTCGGGCAGTAGAGTATGCCAAGGCGCTGGGCTGCACGCAGTTGAACTGCCTGGCCGGCGTCGCGCCGGCGAACGTCGCGAAAGACCAGCTCGAAGCGACCCTGGTCGCCAACCTGCGCTTCGCCGCCGACCAATTGAAGGCCGAGGGCATCAGGCTCCTGGTCGAGGCGATCAACACCTTCGACATCCCCGGCTTCTATGTCAATGGCACGGCGCAGACCCTGGACCTCATCGAGGCGACCGGCAGCGACAACGTCTTCGTCCAGTACGACATCTACCACATGCAGCGGATGGAGGGCGAGCTGGCCGCGACCATGCACAAGCACCTGGCGCAGATCGCCCACATCCAGCTCGCCGACAATCCGGGGCGCAACGAGCCGGGTACCGGCGAGATCAACTATCCCTTCCTGTTCGACTGGCTGGACAAGATCGGCTACGCTGGATGGATAGGCTGCGAATACAAACCCAAGGCCGGCACGGTGGCGGGGTTGGGCTGGCTCGAACCCCGTCTGGCCTGAACACAGTCATCGCGAGCGCAGCGTGGCGATCTGGATCGCCACGCTGCGCTCGCGATGACGATGAAATTTGCTTCGGCTTGCAATGACGCATTACGGAAAACTCAATAGCACCTAGCTTCGCGGCACACCACAGGAGAACGCAATGAGCAAAATCGGATTCGTCGGCTTAGGCATCATGGGCGCGCCGATGGCGGGCCAGTTGATCAAGGGCGGGCACGAAGTTTATCTGGCGAGCCGGACGCGGGTGCCGCAGGCGCTGGTCGATGCCGGCGGCAGGGCCTGCGCCAACGCCACGGAAGTCGCCCGCCAGGCCGAGGTGGTCTTCCTGATGGTGCCCGATACCCCGGACGTCGAGGCCGCACTGTTCGGCGCTAACGGCGTCGCCCAGGGACTTTCCGCCGGCAAGACGGTGGTGGACATGAGCTCGATCTCGCCGATCGCCACCAAGGAATTCGCCAGGCGCGTGAATGATCTGGGCTGCCAGTATCTCGACGCGCCGGTCTCCGGCGGCGAGGTCGGGGCGAAGAACGCGACGCTGGCTATCATGGTCGGCGGCAGCCAGAAAAGTTTCGATGCGGTGCTGCCGCTGTTCCAGCTGATGGGCAAGAACATCACCCTGGTCGGCGGCAACGGCGACGGCCAGACCGCCAAGGTCGCCAACCAGATCATCGTCGCCCTGACCATCGAGGCGGTCTCAGAGGCGCTGCTGTTCTCGGCCAAGGCCGGCGCCGATCCGGCCAAGGTGCGCGAGGCGCTGATGGGCGGCTTCGCCTCCTCGAAGATCCTCGAGGTGCATGGCGAGCGCATGATCAAGCGCACCTTCAATCCCGGCTTCCGCATCGAGCTGCACCAGAAGGATCTGTCGCTGGCCTTGAACAGCGCGCGGCAGCTCGGCGTGTCGCTGCCCAACACCGCCACCGCCCAGGAACTGTTCAACGCCTGCGCCGCCCACGGCGGCCGCGCCTGGGACCACTCGGCGATGGTGCGCGCGCTGGAGACGATGGCCAACTTCGAGATCGGCCAGACGCCGCAGTAGCGCCAGATGAGCACGCCGCGCGAGCTGCTGCGCCGCATGTTCGAGGCGGCGATCGCCTCGGCCCAGCCGGCGCTGTGCCTGCCGCCGCACCTGCCGCAGCCGCCGCGCGGCCGCCTGGTGGTGATCGGCGCCGGCAAGGCCTCGGCGGCGATGGCCGCCGCGGTCGAGGCGAATTTTCCTGGTGAAATGTCAGGATTGGTGGTGACGCGCTACGGCTACGCCCAGCCCTGCCGCAGGATCGAGATCGTCGAGGCCGCGCATCCGGTGCCCGACATCGCCGGCATGAACGCCGCCGGCCGCATGCTGCAACTGGTGGCCGGACTCACCGCCGACGACACCGTGCTCTGCCTGATCTCCGGCGGCGGCTCGGCGCTCCTGCCGCTGCCGGCGGCAGGACTCACGCTGGAGGACAAGCAGGCCATCAACCGCGCGCTGCTGAAATCCGGCGCCACCATCGGCGAGCTGAACTGCGTGCGCCGCCATCTCTCCGCGATCAAGGGCGGCCGGCTCGCCGCCGCCTGCGGCAAGGGCAAGGTGGTGACGCTGTTGATCTCCGACGTGCCCGGCGACAAGCCGATGGACATCGCCTCCGGCCCCACCGTCGCCGATCCCACGAGCTGTGCCGACGCGCTGGAAATCGTCCGCCGCTACCGCATCCCCTTGCCGGAGGCAGCCGAGGAGCTGCTGCGATCCGGACGGGGCGAGAGCATCAAGCCGGGCGACCCCAAACTCTCGAACTGCGAGACCAGGATCATCGCCGCGCCGCAACTGGCGCTCGAAGCCGCGGCGGCCGTGGCTCGCGAAGCCGGCATCGCGGCGCACATCCTCGGCGACAGCCTGGAGGGCGAGGCCCGCGACGTCGGCCTGGTGATGGCCGGCATCGCGCGCCAGGTGGCGCTGCGCGGCCAGCCCTTCGCCGCGCCCTGCGTCCTGCTCTCGGGCGGCGAGACCACGGTCACCGTGCGCGGCAGCGGCCGCGGCGGGCGCAACGTCGAGTTCCTGCTGGCGCTGGCCCTGGCCCTGGACGGGCACCCGGACATCCACGCGTTGGCCGGCGACACCGACGGCGTCGACGGCATGGAGGAGATCGCCGGCGCGTTGATCGCTCCGGACACGCTGGCGCGGGCCTGGGCGATGGGCATGCCGCCGAGGAAAAGCCTCGACGACAACGACGGCCACGGCTTCTTCGAAGCGCTGAACGATCAGGTGGTCACCGGCCCGACGCTGACCAACGTCAATGACTTCAGGGCAATCCTGATCGGCGCGGGCGCCAGGACCCGGGCGTCACTGGGCGGGGACTGACGCCTGGACGGCTGTCGAACCAGGGCCGCCGTCGACGCGCCAGCGCAGCACTCTTATCGACTTGTCGCCGCCCGCATTCCGGCCATCCCCGTCAGCGCGTGGGGCGCCGGTGCCGACGCGGCGTTGGCTGCCGGCTTGGGGTTCCGATCGGCAGCGGTCCCGGCCGCCATGTCCTTGGCCGAGGCGATCATGGCGACGTCTCCGGACAGTTCGCCGCCTTCTTCGATTGAAACAGCGCCGTAACGGATCGTTCCGGAGACGCGCCCGCTCGCATGGATGACGAGTTGCTTATGCGCGGTCAGCTCGCCGTCGAAGCGGCCGCGGATTTCCGCCACATCGATACCGACCCTGCCGACGAACACTCCGCTTTCCGCAATCTGGATGACGCGGCTGTCCATCGAGGCCTCGACCCGGCCTTCGACCACGAGCGTGTCGCAGTCGGTGATTTCGGCACCTTTGAGCTTGATGTCGGGACCGACGGTCAGTTTGCACACGACCTTGTCGACGGGTTGCGCCGGCTTCGCCGGCTCCGGCGCTCTGGGCGCCTCGAATTTCGCCGCCTCGACGGGCTTGGCAGCGCCGAGCGCCTGATTCAGCTTCGGATAAGCGCTTTCCAGCGATGCATTCTGAGGGCGCAAGGCATCACGTTTACGAAACCCTTCGAGCATGGTATGTCCTTTCTGGTTGCCTGCAAGATAAGCGGCCTCTCGGCCGGAAAACATCGGATTTAATCCCGCTTCGCGGCGGGGCAGCGGAATCTGTAACGCACGCCGACCAGGCTGACCACCATCGCGGATGCGGCAGCGCCCAAGGCGAGCGGACGGGTCTTTCCGAAGCAAGTAATTTCCATGTCAGCTCGCCTCCCTCTATCGTTGATGTCCGGCAGGCGCATAAGAGACGCGCACCAATGTTCCTCGCTCTTTCGCAAACACCGTGCCAGCTTACATTTGTCGCGTTTTATCAATCGCGTAGACTTTTTCTCCGCATCCCGGATGGTCTCAGCCAGCGGACTGTTGTCGGTAGCGCACGACAAGCAGGTCACGCGACTGTCATCAGCAATTTGATTTGCATGAATTTTTGTTTGTCGCCAGCAGACGACAGCAAAATCACGCTGATGCGCTGACAAAGATCGCTACGCTCCGTTTTGTCGGCGCCCTCGCTCGCCGCAGGACGCCTGAAGAAGCCCGCAGGTTCCGGAACTAGCTGCGCCGCCGCACACGCTTCCAGCCGTTCGCGGCAGCCGACAACTCCTTGGCCGACAACACATAGTCGGGGCAGTCCAGCAGCCGGGTTACCGCCAAATCCAGAAACGCCCGGACCCGCTTGGGTTGCGCCGCACGACTGCCGTAGTAGATGTGCAGGCCGATGTGATCGCTCAGGTGCGGCAACAAGACCGGAACCAGACGACCCGCGCGAATGTGCTGTGCTGCCGAGAAGTTGGCGACTTGCCCGATGGCTAGTCCCGCCAAAACCGCCTGAAGCTCCAGTTCGGTGTCGTTGGTCGAGAAGGCGGGAGCGACCTGCCTGTGCTCGATCTCTCCATTCACGCTCAGATACCAAGGCGCCACCTTTCCCGTCGCCGGATGGCGGAAGATGCTGCATCGGTGACTGGCCAGGTCACCCAGAGTCGCCGGCACGCCGTGGCGGGCCAGGTAGGCCGGCGACGCGCAGACGATGAGCTGGATCGCAAACAGCTTCCGGCCGATCACCCCCTCGTCGGGCGATGCGCCGATCCTGAAACCGACGTCGGCGCGATCCAGAACCCAATTGCCGACGCCATCGTCGAGCTGGACGTCCGGCTGGATGCCCGGATAGGCGCGGCAAAATTCATCCAGCAGGGGCATCAGGACGGCGGCGAAGGACGACTTGGGGCCCACGATGCGCAGCGGTCCGGCGATCTCGTCCTTGGCTTCCCGGGCCAGCCCGAGCGCCCGATCGAGAGCGGCCAGCGCCGGCTGGGCGTTTTCGAGGAAATGCTGCCCCTCTTCGGTCAGCGCCAGACTCCGCGTCGTGCGGTGGAGCAAGCGCACCCCGAGGAACTTCTCCAGTTGGGCAATCGCCTGGCTCGCCGCCTGGGGCGTCACTCCCTGCGCCAGCGCGGCCTGCCGGATGCTGCCCAGTTCGACCGCCTTGGCGAACGTGGTTATGGCTCGGAATTCGTTGATAGGCATGCTTCGCTTCCTCGGAACAGGGCCGGTGCCGGCTGGCCAGTAGCAAGTCTTGCTTGTATCCGATACAAGCATTGACCGCCTAGTTGCTTGATACAGCATTTCATAGAATTCTAGCCATGAACAGGCCCATGCATTCACGCACAGCCATCGCGGCGATCGACAAGGAGCATCACATGAAAACACGCCAACTCGGCCGCTCCGGCCTCGAAGTGTCGGCGCTCGGATTCGGCTGCATGGGTCTGAGCTTCGGTTACGGCCCCGGTCTGGACCGGAGCTCCGGCATCCGGATGATCCGCGACGCCTTCGAGCGCGGCGTCAGCTTCTTCGATACCGCCGAAGCCTACGGCGCCCTGAACGAGGAGATGGTCGGCGAGGCCCTCGCTCCGGTCCGCGACCGGGTGGTCATCGCCACCAAGTTCGGCTTCAAGGACGGCGATGTAGCACTGGGCACGGACAGCCGCCCCGAGCGCATCCGGGCGGTGGTCGAGGGCTCGCTGCGGCGTCTGCGCACCGACCACATCGACCTGCTCTACCAGCACCGCGTCGATCCGACGGTGCCGATCGAAGACGTGGCGGGCAGCGTGAAGGAACTGATCGCACAGGGCAAGGTGTGCCACTTCGGACTCTCCGAGGCGGGCGTCGAATCCATTCGCCGGGCCCATGCGGTGCAGCCCGTCGCGGCACTGCAGAGCGAGTATTCCCTGTGGTGGCGCGAGCCCGAGCGCGAGCTGCTGCCGGTGCTGGAGGAGCTGGGCATCGGCTTCGTGCCATTCAGCCCGCTGGGCAAGGGATTCCTGACCGGCGCCATCGACCAGAACACCGCCTTCGCGCCCGATGACTTCCGCAACGTCGTGCCCCGTTTCACCGCTCAAGCGCGGCTGGCCAATCAGGTGCTGGTCGCAGCCCTCAAGCGCATCGCCGCGGCGCGCAACGCCACGCCGGCCCAGATCGCCCTGGCCTGGCTGCTCGCCCAGAAGCCCTGGATCGTCCCGATTCCCGGCACCACCAAAGCGCATCGGCTGGACGAAAACCTGGCCGCCGTTAGCGTCGCGCTCGGAGCCGATGAGCTCCGGCAAATCGAGGCGGCGCTCGCCGGCATCACCGTGCAAGGCGACCGCTACCCGGCTCACCTGGCGGCGCGCACCGGCCGCTGAAGCGCAGACGCCTTCGGGCTTCCCCGTCGGAACATTCCTCCCAAGGTGAAGCACTGGCATGGCGCCGCGCCGGAAGCCAGCATGACCCATACCGCCATCCAGGAAGCGCTGGACGGCAAGGCGGCCGAGTGGCCGGAGCAGGTCAGCGACGAGCAGTACCGCACGGCGGCGGCACCGGCCAGACACTGACCAAGGTCGATGACTTCGGTGCCGGGCTAATCGGCGCGGGTGCCCGGCTCCAGGCGTCATCGGGCGGAGACTGAATGGTCCAGTTCGGCCCAAAGCGGAAGTTAAAGAGTTGACTGCTAATGGCCGGGTTGCGACCTTGGGCGGCATCAGTAGCGGCGGTCAACTCTACCGCCACGCTGGTCAACGGTCACCAGCGCCAGCACTTAGGCGCCAAGCAACTTGAGCAGATCGTCGATAGCCCGTTCCTGTTGCCGGCCGGCCTCAAGACAGGACTTTCCGAAATGCGCCCGGTAATTTTCGCGCCGAGTCGGATCATCATTTAGGTACGGTGCTAGTAGCCTCTTGAGGTCATTCGCATCACCTACCGGGTGCTGCCCTATCAACCGCAACAAGATTGCCTCGAAACATGGCTCCGACGCAAGCACATGAATTTTCTTCGCCTTGGCCCGCTTGGCCACGACTGGCGACCAATCCACATCAGTGTCCAGCATCGCGGCAACGCTGTCGTACGCCACGTTGGCAATCTGCCTGACGGTCCAGTCGATCACATGCTTGGCGCCCTTGCCACCTGCATGCTTTATGGTTACGGCCAGCCCGCACCCTCGCTGGATGTACAGGTGCTTCACATGGTAAAGGAATGCCTCCTCATGGCGGCCCTCCCCTACGAGTAGGAGCGTGCGCTGAGCTTTCCAGGCAGGCATACGCTGCTGGCTCATAAAGCCGGCACCGCGCCATAGGCACCTGCCATGTACTTGGCGTAGAAATTGTCGTCACTGCGGATACCCTCCACCGCATCCATTCTTGTGGTCGTGCTTTCGCAGTCTGCGTCCTTCTGTACCAGCATCACTTGGGACTTATGGATTAGGTTCATGACTTCTATCGCATGGCAGGTAAAAAGCAACTGCGCCTGATGCGGATTAGTCGCCGGATTGGCGAACAAATCCAGGATTGGCTCCAACATGTGTGGATGTAGGTCATTCTCGAATTCGTCAATCACCGCTAAGCCACCAGTTTCCAAGGTTTGTAGCAGACGCGACAGTAGTACAAATGCGCCCTGGGTACCGCTGGACTCCAATGCGAACGGCAATTGGAATTCCGTATCGTGACTGCGGTGCTTTCCAAACGCCATCCAGACTTTTTGGCTAGGCGCCTGTTGATTAGCGCTCGGAACCTGATGCAACTCTACGCCCGTGAGACCGAGGTCCCACGTGGCGAGCAGATGATCCATCCGCTGTCGTTGCTCAGGGTGCTCGGCAAAGTGATGTGCGGCGACCAGCATGATCTGCTCGCCCATTGGTAGGCGGCCCAGGACATTGACGTTGGTCACAACGTAGGGCGCGACCATTCGTAGCGCCAACGCTACGCCAAACTGGGCGGCCCACGCAATCAGTGATACGTTCGGGCGAACCTTGCGGGCTTCTGGAGGCGGCAGGCCAAGATCCTGTTGCTTGACCACGTAGGACTTAGCTGAAGGGTCCCAATCTCGAATGAAAACATAGCCAAACCGTTCTCTCTTTTGGTAAAGGGCCTCGTGCAACACCCGTTCAGATGTGCAACGGAGTACATATCGCCAGAGCTTGCCGTCAAAATCGATCGTCGCCTCAAATTCAGTTGGCTCAAGCGGAGCGGTGGCGTGTGGGGTTACAGGTATAGGGGCTTCCGGCGGTAGCTGAAACGACTGGCTGATGAACCAGGCCATGAATGCCAGTGGCTTGATCAATGCAGTCTTGCCACTGCCATTAGGACCAACTATCGCCATCAGCTTGGACACCCTCTCGCCTGTGGCAGCCTCGGTCATCCACTCGGTCAGAGTGATCTTTCGGCTCAGCGTAAGATCAATTTCTGCGCGTTGACGGAACGACTGAAAGTTGGAGAACGCGTAGCTATGGAGCACTTTAACCCCCGATAAATTCAATAATCAACAAATCTCCGTTCATTATAGTAGTTGAATGCGACAATGCCAACTATGAGAGATTTATTGTCATGACCGGGCAAGGTCGCCCATTGCTCAGCTAGTAACCGCGCAAACGGCGGCAGCTCGAAGGTTAGCGGTCGCCCATGTGACTGGCTATCAACGGTCGTTCAGGCCGGATTGCACGCGTAGGCTGTCAGGCAGGTTTCAGAGTGAAGCAGCCCCTCAAATGATTGATCTGCCGACTGACCGAAGGGCAGCTCGCAGCCGCGCGTCACCTGCTGATCACTTCACCGCTGAGATTCGAGCGGATTACGGGTACGGCTCTTTCCCGGCGCCGCGCCCGGAATTGTCGCTGGCCGCCACCGCCTCGTCGATCAGTCCACGCAGCCGCTGCCAGTGCGTGCCCTCCCAGAAGATGCGGCCGCAAAGATCGCAGGTGGTGAAGCGCTGGTGGTTCGCCCGCACGGCGGGCGGCAGGCGATCGAGCACTTGCGCCTTGTCGATGGCGCGCAGCGGCGCGTTGCAGTCCATGCACAGGGTGAAGGGTCTCAGGCTGCGCGTCAGATCCAGCCGGTCCAGCAACTCGCGGAACTGCTGCGCCGGCTTCTGCGCGTGGAGGTAGCAGCCGTGCGTGATGCCGCGCAGCTTGAGCAGCTCGCGGTCGCGCGTGAGCACTATGCGTCCTTCGCGGAGGGCGACGTCGGCGATCTCGCTGTCCCCGTAGTCGTTGCGGTAGAGCGTGTCGAAGCCGGCCATGCGCAGCAGGCGCGCGAGTCCGCCCAGGTGGGCGTCGGCGACGAAGCGCGTGACGCGCAAGGGCCGCTCACGCAGCCGCAGCAGCGGCGTGATGTCGAGCGCCTCGAACCTCGGGTAGACGGCGACGCGGTCGCCGTCTTGCAGCAGGCGATCGAAGCCCGCCGATTCGCCATTGACCAGGATCAGTTCGACCTCGGTATGGGGCACGCCGAGGGCTTCGATCATGTGCTTGGTGGTGGCCGCCCGGGCGCAGACGGCACTGAACTCGCACCGGCGACGGCCGGGCGCCAGGAAATCGTTGAGTTCCTCGTAGAAGCGAAACGTCGCCGTCACCATCGCCCTTGCTCCGTCATCGCTAGCTCATGCGGCTTCTGCCGTGGCCTCCATCGCTCTGCCGCTGCCCCATTATCGCCGCGATGGCCGGCCCGCAGGGCTCTGGCGGCGATTCACGCTTCGCTCTCCGGCTCCGAGAATATCCGATGCAACAATTCCAGCCCGTCGTGCACCTCCCCCGGGGTGGTGTTCAGGGCGGGCATGAAGCGCAGACAGTTGGGCTTGGGGGCGTTGAGCAGCAGGCCGCGAGCCCTGGCCTGGGCGACGACCCGGGGCGCCGTGTCGCGGCCGAGATCCAGGGCCAGCAGCAAGCCGCGGCCGCGAACCTCGCCGAGATCGAACTGCCCCGACAGGCGGATCAAGCCCTCGGCCAGTTGGCTGCCGACCCGGCGAACGCCGTCCAGGAAGCCGTCCGCCAGGAGGCTGCGCACGACCGCCGCACCCGCGGCGCACATCAGCGGATTGCCGCAGTAGGTTCCGCCCTGATCCCCCGGCGCGAAGCAGGAACACGATTCCTTGGCCGCGAGCGCCGACAGCGGCACGCCGCCGCCCAAGCCCTTGCCCAGCGTCATGATGTCGGGCTCGATGCCGTATTGCTCGTGAGCGAACAGCGTCCCGGTGCGACCGCAGCCGGTCTGCACTTCATCGACGATCAGCAGCAGGCCGTGCGCGTCGCACAGCTCCCGCAGGCCTTGGACGAACGCACGGTCCGCGGGGATGACGCCCGCTTCGCCCTGGATCAGCTCCAGCATGACGGCAACGGTGCGGGGGCCGATGAGAGAGCGCACCGCGTCGAGATCGTTCAGCGCCGCCTTGGGGAAGCCCGGGACCTGCGGCGCAAAGAGCTTGTCCCAGCCCGGCTTGCCGCTCGCCGACATGGTCGCCAGGGTGCGGCCGTGAAAGCCGTTGGCGAAGGTGATGATCTCGAAGGCGCCGTTCCTGTTCAGTTGCCCCCATTTCCGCGCCAGCTTGATCGCCCCTTCGTTCGCCTCGGCCCCGGAGCTGCCGAAGAAGACCCGGCCGAAGCAACTGTGCCGCGTCAAGAGATCGGCCAGCTCGATGGCCGGCTCGTTGTAGAACGCCGGACTGGGATTGATCAGCCTGGCCGCCTGATCGCTCAGTGCCCGAGTGATCGCCGCCGGCGAGTGCCCCAGGCAGTTCACCGCCCAGCCCTGCACCCAGTCGAGGTAGCGGCGTCCCTGCCGGTCGTAGAGATAGGCGCCGGCGCCGCGCACGAAGACCAGGTCCGGGCGCGGCGCGATGGGCATCAGGCTGGGGGCGAACTGGGCGGCTTGGGTGGGCATGGAAAACCTCGGTCGTTGCAGTTGAAAACAAAAAGGCCACGGGGATAAGCCGTGGCCTGGTCGGGGAGACTGCTGTTCGGGAGATCAGCTCGTGCAGCACTCTCCCATCGATCCCCCGCGGACGCGGCACGGCTCGCCGGACTGACGTCGGGCGTCGGCATTGCGTCGAAGGAATCGGCGGAAATTGATCATGGCTGAAGATTAAGGCCAGAGGGGGACGCCGTCAACAGAGGTTGGAGCCGCGGCGACGTGCGGGAATGTGCGAATGGCTCCCTGCCGATCCGAGCACTTCGGCAGCAAGACGAGAATGCACGGGCCCGCATCCGTTCGCTGCCCAGGGCAAGCGCGCATCACTTCTCGCTGTCGAGGTGGGACATCTGCGCGGCATCGTAACGCGCGCCGGCCACCGCCTCAGCCGGCAGCGCCGCCTCGATCCGCGCCAGGTCGTCGGCTGATAGCGCCAGTGAATCCGCGCCGAGGGATTCGGCCAGTTGCCGCGGGGTGCGCGAGCCGACGAGCGTCACCCAATCCAGGCCCAGCGCGCGGCCCTTGGCCGCCGCCCAGGCGATGGCCAGTTGCGCCGGCGTCGCGCCCAGTGCGGATGCCAGTTGCCCGAAGGCGTCGGTCAGGCGCCGGTTCTGCGCCAGATTCTCCGGCGCGAAGCGCGGAAAGCGGTTGCGGATGTCGCGCGGGCCGGTCGGCGCGGAACCGGCAAGCAGGCCGCGCGACAGGACGCCGTAGGCGGTCACGCCGATACCCAGCTCCTTCAGCCGCGGGAAGATCTTCGCTTCCGGCCCGCGGCTGACGAGCGAATACTCGATCTGCAGATCGGCGATCGGATGCACCTTGTGGGCGCGCTCGATGGTGCCGATGCCGACCTCCGACAAGCCGATGTGGCGCACGTGGCCCGCCTTGATCATCTCGGCGATGGCGCCGATCGTGTCCTCGATCGGCACCGCCGGATCCAGCCGCGCCAGGCGGTAGATGTCGATGTGGTCGGTGCCCAGCCGCTGCAGGCTGTAGGCGAGGAAGTTCTTGACCGCCGCGGGCCGGCCGTCGGTGCCGGTCCACAGGCCGTCCGGAGTGCGCAGGGCGCCGAACTTCACCGACAGCAGCGCCCGCTCCCGGCGGCCCTGCAGCGCCCGGCCGAGCAGCATTTCGTTGTGGCCCATGCCGTAGAAGTCGCCGGTGTCGAACAGATTCACGCCGGCGTCGAGCGCCGCGTGTATCGTCGCGACGGCCTGCGCGTCGTCGCTGGCGCCGTACATTCCGGACATGCCCATGCAGCCCAGGCCGATGCGCGAGACCCGGGGGCCGCTCTTGCCAAGATTGACTTGTTCCATAGAAGCTCCTCGATCGTTGCCCGGAATCCGGGAAGGGCACCGGGCGTGATGCGGTCCCGGTCTGCCGGCCATCGCGGCGACTTCATCGCACCGCCGGAGAAGGCTAGCCGGTTTTCGAAACCTCCAGCAGGCGCTGATAACCGTTCATCACATGGGTGTGCACCGCCGCGCCGGCACGCGCCGGGTCGCGGGTAGCGAGCGCCTTGACGATCGCACCGTGCTCGACCTGAGACGCCTCACTGCCGTAGGGCACCGAGAAATTCCGCCGACGGAGAAGATGCATCCGATCGATGACCCGCCGATAGAAATCGAGGAGCGTGGCATTCCCCGTCATCTCGACGATGCGGTCGTGAAAGCCGATGTTGAGCGGAAAGTACTGCGTCATGTCGCCCCGCGACGCGGTCGCCTTGAGGCGCTTCAGCCAGTCGCGCAGCTCGGCAAGCTGCTCCGGCAGAATGCGTGGCGCCAGTATCCGCGCGGCTGATTCGTCGAGCGCGGCGCGAAGCTCATAAAGTTCGTGCGCCTCTGCCGCGGTGATCTCGCGCACGAAGACGCCGCGGTTCTTCTCGAGTCGCACCAATCCGGCCTCTTCCAGGGCGCGAAAGGCTTCACGGATTGGCGCCCGGCTGACGCCGAAGCGTTGCGCGAAGGTCAGCTCGTTCAACTTGTCGCCAGCGCTGAGCTCTCCGATCTTGATCAGGCGCAGGATCTCCTCGCGCACCAGGTCAGAGACAGAGCGCGTCTGAAGGATTTTGAGGTCGCTGAGAGTCTTCTTGGTCATGCGCGCTCACGCTTAAACCGCCGAAGCGGTACGGCACAAAGTGTACTGGACAAGGCGACAATGTCTAGTGTTTAATTGTCGACAATCTACAATCCAGCCGAACACTGGTGAATTTCGCCCCGAGGAGGATCGATGAGCCCACCACCGGACCAGGACCAGCAAGCGGTGACACCGGCGACTGCCGAACTCGCCGCATTCGTCGCCGCGGCCGAGCCGGACGCCTTGCCCGAGGCGGCGCGCCGCGAAGCCACGCGCACCTTCGTCAACTGGGTCGGCTGCGCGGTAGGCGGCGCCCGGCATGAGGCGGTCGATGCCGCCTTGGCGGCCCTCGGCCCATTCGCAGGCCCGGCGCAGGCAAGCCTTCTTGGCCGCCACGAGCAGGTCGATCCGCTGCTCGCCGCGCTGCTCAACGGAATCAGCTCGCATGTCTTCGATTTCGACGACACCCATCTGCGCACCGTGATCCATCCGGCCGGCCCGGTAGCCAGCGCCCTGCTCGCCTTCGCCGAACACCAATCGGTGAGCGGGAGCGATTTCATCAACGCCCTTACGCTCGGCGTCGAGGTCGAATGCCGGATCGGCAATGCTGTCTTCCCGGCGCACTACGACGTCGGCTGGCACATCACCGGCACGGCGGGCGTCTTCGGCGCAGCCGCTGCGGTCGGCAAGTTGCTCGCGCTCGACGCGAAACACATGGCCTGGGCCTTCGGCATTGCCGCGAGCCAACCGGTCGGGCTGCGCGAGATGTTCGGCTCGATGACCAAGAGCTTCCATCCCGGGCGCGCCGCGCAAAACGGCATGACCGCGGCACTGCTCGCGGCTCGCGGGTTCACCAGTTCCAGTCAAGCGCTGGAGGCCAAGCGGGGCTGGCTCAACGTCTTGAGCACTCGCCACGATGCCGCCGAGCTCACCAAAGGACTGGGCGAGACCTATGAAATTCTCTCCAACAGCTATAAGCCCTTCGCTTGCGGGATCGTGATCCATCCGATCATTGACGCCTGCATCCAGTTGCGCAACCAGGATGGCGTCGATGCCGCGTCGCTACGCTCGGTCGCGCTGCGCGTGCACCCGCTGGTGCTGGAGTTGACCGGCAAAACCGAGCCGCGCACGGGCCTCGATAGCAAGTTCAGCGTGTTCCACGCTGCGGCCATCGCACTGCTGGAAGGCGAAGGAGGCGAGCGCCAGTTCTCCGACCATGCCGTGCTTGACCCGAAGGTCGTGGCGCTGCGTCGCCGCGTGAGCGCGATCACCGACGTGGCGCTGGCGCCAGACGCCGCACATGTCGCGGTCACCCTGGCAGATGGACGCGTCGTGGAGCGGCAGATCGAGCACGCGATCGGCAGCATGGCACGGCCGATGACCGATGCCGACCTGGAAATGAAATTCATCGGATTGGCGGAAGACAGCCTAGGCAAGACCGACACCAGGAGGCTGCTCGATCTTTGCTGGCAGGTTGGCACGCTAGATGATGTAGCAGCAGTTGCGGAGGCAGCGCGGACATAGAAGCCGCAGCCAACCGATCGGACGAAAACAACTAAATACAGGAGACGACGTCATGGATCAGAGTAGCGCTTCAATCCGGCAAGCCCACCAGCCCACCATTCTCGCCCGGATAGACCGGCTGCCACACTCCCGGTATCTCACCAGCCTCGTTGCCCGCATCGCATCGGGGGGATGGTTCGAGTTCTACGAATTATTCATGCCGGGATTCATCGCCGTCGGCTTGGTGAAAGCGGGCATCTTCAAGTTCGGTACGGGCAGCGTGTTCGATCCGGCCCTGTTTTCGAGCTTTCTGGCATCGTTCTTCCTCGGCATGTTCCTGAGCGCTGCGGTCTTCAGCTTCGTCTCGGATCGACGCGGGCGCCGCGCGATCTTTGTCCAGTCGATGGTGGTCTACTCGATCGCGCAACTGGCTATCGCGTTCTTGAGCGATCCTCTCGCAATCGACGTGGCACGCTTCATTGCCGGACTGGCCGTCGGGATGCAGCTGATCAACAACGACAGCTACATCACCGAACTCGTGCCGCGCAGCTCGCGCGGGCGCTACATGACGGCTGCGTTCATCTTCATCCTGACGGCGATCCCGGTCTCAGCCTTCCTCGCCGCCGGCCTGGTGCCGCATGTCTTCTTCGGCATAGAAGGCTGGCGCATCGTCGTCGCGATCGGCGCCTTGAGCGGCATTGTCGTGCTCTATGTCCAGCACGGCCTGCCCGAATCGCCCCGCTGGCTCGAGGTGCATGGCCGTTTCGCCGAAGCCGACAAGATCGTCGCCGGCATCGAAGCACGAGTATCCGCCGAGCAAGGGGGATCTCTGCCCGCACCGAGCAGCGACGTACCCGAGGCCGAACAGGCGACGGGGCACTGGAGCGAGATGTTCTCTCGCTTCTATCTGCCCCGCACGATCATCATTTCGATCTTCCAGTTCTCGCAAACCATCGCCGTCTTTGGTTTCACCGCTTTCGTGCCGCAGCTGCTGATCAAGCAGGGCTTCACCATCGTCCATTCGCTGTTTTACACCGCGATCATCGTCCTGCTGGCGCCCGTGGGCGCCGGCTGCGCCTACTTCTTCTCGGAGCGGATCGAGCGCAAATGGCAGTTGGTCGGCGCCGCAATTCTGATCGGCGTGAGCGGCACGGTTTTCGCGAACGCCCATACCGCGGCAGTGGTGCTGCTCAGCGGCGCCCTCATCGCGCTGGGCAACAACTGGATGATCGCGATCTTTCACCCGTACGCCGCGGAACTTTTCCCGACGCGCATCCGCGCTCGCGCGGTCGGCTTCACCTTCTCATGGAGCCGGATCAGTTCGATCTTCGTCAGCTACTGGGTAGCCGGACTGCTCGCGAGTTTCGGGCCGAGCGGCGTGTTCGCGATGATAGGTCTCGCCATGGCCGCAATCGTGATCAGCGTGGGCGTATTCGGCCCGCCGACCAACGGCCGCAGCCTGGAGATCCTCTCTCCGTAACACTCAATCAGACAAGGTCAATCATGATGAAAATCGGCATTTTGAACGGCGACGACATCGGTCACGAAGTGGTGCCCGAGACGGTGAAGGTGATGCGGGCAGCAGCGGCGGCGACCGGCCTCGAGATCGACTGGGAGCCGATCCCGATCGGCCGCCACGCCTACGATACGCTCGGCTCGACCATGCCGGCGGATACGCTCACCCGGCTGGACGCACTCGACGGCTGGATCCTCGGCCCGATCGGTCATATGGCCTATCCCAAGGTAGCCGAGGCGATCAATCCGCATCCGGTTTTGCGCAAGCACTTCGATCTGTTTGCCAATATCCGCCCGGCAAAGTCCTACCCCACGATTCCTTCCGTCCATCAGAATGTCGACCTGGTGATCGTTCGGGAAAATAACGAGGGTTTCCAGCCGGACCGCAACGTCGTGGCTGGGTGCGGCGAGTTCCGCCCCACCCATGACGTGACGATCTCGGTGCGCGTCATCACCCGCAATGGTTCCTCGAAGGTCGCGCGCGCCGCATTCGAACTGGCCCGGAGCCGACGCCGGCACCTGACCGCCATCCACAAGGACACCGTGTTCAAGCTCGGCTGCGGCATGTTCATTGAGGAGTGTCGCAAGCTGGCCCACGAATACCCCGACGTGCGCTTCGAAGAGGCCATCGTCGACACCTTCGCGATGCGCCTGGTCATGACCCCGCAGCGCTACGACGTGATCGTGACCACCAACATGTTCGGCGACATCCTGACCGACGAGGCTGCCGGCCTGGTCGGCGGCCTGGGCCTGGCCCCCGGCCTGTGTACTGGGCCGAACCACGCGATGGCGCAGGCGACCCACGGCTCGGCACCCGACATCGCCGGCAAGAACATCGCCAATCCTTACGCAATGATCATGTCCGGAAAGATGCTGTTCGACTGGCTCGGCCACCGGCACGAAAAACCTGCCGCGATCAAGGCGGCCGCTCTGATCGAACGCGCCATGGAAAGGGTGATCGCCGAGCGTCGGGCACTCACGCCCGATCTGGGAGGGGATGGCAGCACCACGGCGATGGGCGATGCCGTCGCGGCCGCAGTGATGGCAGCGTAGGGGCCTGGGTAGCAGGCGATCATTCCCGCGGCCCGATCCGAACCGGGGCTGCGAAGATAGCGCCGGGCGTGATACCGTCTCGGTCTGCCGGCCGTCGTGGCCGCGCGCACGAGAGAGCCCTGAGCATGAACAGCCCGACGCCCACCGAACATTTCACGGGCCTGCAGACGGGCAGCGCGGATTACCGGCGGGCGAATCTGGCGCTGGCCATCGGCGGCTTCACCTGCTTCGCACTGCTCTACGGCACGCAGCCGGTGCTGCCGCAACTGGCCCGCGATTTCGCCGTCTCTCCGGGGAGCGCCAGCCTCACCGTGGCGGCGGGCACGGCGGCCATGGCCATCCTGCTCATTCCCTTGAGCCTGATCGCCGATCGCTACGGCCGCGAACGCCTGATGCGGCTGGGCCTGTCCGGTGCGGCGCTATTCTCGATCGCCTCGGCGCTGGCGCCGAATTTCCTGCTGCTGCTGCTTTGCCGGGCTTGCCTGGGCGCCGGCATCGCCGGCGTGCCGGCGGCCGCCATGGCCTACCTGGGCGAGGAGATCGTCCCCAGCGCCCGCAGTCGGGCGATGGGCATCTACATCGCCGCCAACGCGCTGGGCGGCATGTCCGGCCGCTTCCTCGTCGCCCTGGTCACCGATTGGCTGGACTGGCGCTACGGCCTGGCGGTCCTCGGAATGCTCGGGGCGTTGGCGGCATTCGCCTTCTGGCGCCTGCTGCCGCCGGCGCGCAACTTCGCGCCGCGCACGCTGGAGCCGCGCCTGCTCTTCATCGACCTGCGCCGCATCGCCGCCGACCCGGGACTGCCCTGGCTGTTCGCGACGGGCTTTCTGATCATGGGTTCGTTCGTCGGCCTCTACAACTACCTGGGCTTCCGCCTCAGCGCGCCGCCCTACGGGCTGGGGCCGGCGGCCATCGGCAGCATCTTCCTGCTCTACGCGGTGGGCAGCGCCGCGTCGGCCTGGGCCGGCCACGCGGCGGGCCGCCTGGGCCAGCCGCGCATCGTGCTGTTGATGAGCATGACGATGGCGCTGGGCAGACCGCCCAGGCGAGCGACCGGGATCAGGGTCGAGGCGGGGTTGAGGCCGTACTGCACATCGAAGGCCGCGCCCAGCGCAGGGTTGGAGATCCGAAGGTCGCTGCCCAATGAGCCGACCTCCTGGGCGCCCAGCACGCTGTCGGTGGCGAAGAAGCCGGGGGTGACGACCCCGCCGGCCGCGTCGATCACCCGCGCGCCGGCGGGAACGGCGACATTGGCGCCGACCGCGACGATCTTGCCGTCGCGCAGGACCAGGGTTCCCCGA
>MLJW01000146.1_pt1 | contig 66566 bp, 61 predicted proteins | sample 888231 | NCBI WGS metagenome assembly MLJW01 (sample SAMN05788063, study PRJNA343431) | mine drainage metagenome | isolation source: sample collected from the inflow into an acid mine drainage treatment plant... | place: Germany: Lusatia, lignite mining district
CAGGGCGGCAGGGCGGGCATGATCGGGCTTTGCGGTCCTTAGTGCGGGGCGGAACGTCGAAATCAAGGCGAATTTGGGCTATGCTGTGCCGATGAGCAAGCCCCCTCGGCGCATTTCGCCGTCCGTCCTGGAAAATATCGCCCTGCATTACCTCGATCGCTTCGACAGCTCGGCGGAAAATCTGCGCCGGGTGCTGATGCGCCGGGTGGCGCGGGCCGCCCGGCATCATGGCGACGATCCGGCCGAGGGCGCCGCCCTGGTGGCGGCGCTGGTGGCGCGCTTTTGCGCCAGCGGCCTGATCGACGATGCCCGCTTCGCCGAAAACCGCAGCCGCAGCCTGCACCGGCGCGGCCGCCCGGCCCGGGCCATCCGCCAGACCCTGGCGGCCAAGGGCGTGGGCGACGAGGAGATCGCGGCGGCGCTGGCGGATCTGGCCGAGGAAACCGGTGCGGCGGGCGATCTGGCCGCCGCCCGCCATTATGTGCGCCGCCGCCGCCTGGGCCCCTGGCGCCCGCCCGAAGAGCGCGCCGCCCGCCGCGACAAGGATCTGGCGGCGCTGGCCCGGGCCGGTTTTTCGTGGGGCGTGGCCCAGGCGGCGCTCGACGAGGGCAGGGGAGAGGGCGAGGACGAGGACGAGGTAGATCTGGCCTTCCCCGGCACTTTCCGATAACACTGGCCGGGTGTTTTCTGAAAGGTCCGGTGCAACGTCATGGCTGCCGAAAAATCCCTGGATAAACTGCGCGGCGAGATCGACCGCCTGGACGACGCCCTGCACGATCTTCTCATGAAGCGGGCCGAGGTGGTGGAGCGGGTCGCCGCCCTGAAGGAGGATGGCGGCCAGGTGACGCTGCGCCCCGGCCGCGAGGCCGAAATCGTGCGTCGCATCGTGGCCCGCCATGGCGGGCGTTTTCCCAAGCCCACCCTGGCCCGGCTGTGGCGCGAACTGATTTCCGGCATGTGCGCCATTCAGGGCCAGGTGTCGATGGCGGTCTACAGCCCCGAGCGCGGCGCCGGCTATCTGGATCTGGCCCGCGACCATTACGGCTCGTCGGCGGTGATGACCCCCTGGAGCTCGCCCGGACAGGTGGTGCGCGCCGTGGCCGAGGGCAGCGCCAATGTGGGCATCCTGCCCATGCCCGACCGCGACGACGGCGAACTGTGGTGGACCAGCCTGATGGGAGATTCCACCGATCTGCCGCGCATCGTCACCCGTCTGCCCTTCTCGGGGGCCACTCGCTCCGACGGGCTGGAGGCGTTGGTGGTGGCGCGGCAAAGTTTCGATCCCACCGGTTACGACCGCTCGTGGCTGGGGGTGGAAACCCTGCCCGATGTCAGCCGCGCCCGCTTGCGCGCCGTGCTGGGGGCGGCGGGGCTGGAACCCACGGCCCTGGCCGCCACCCACCGTCAGAGCGACAGCTGGCTGCATCTGGTGGAAATTTCCGGAGCGCTCTCGCCCGACGACCGCCGCCTGGCCAAGCTGGTGGAGCGGCGCGAGCCGGTGCTGCGCTGCGCTTTGCTGGGGGGCTATCCCGTGCCTCTTTCGCCCGAGGATCTGGCGGATTAAGATCACCCGCCCTGAAGTCCGACTTTTACGAAGAAGACCGTCTTATCATGTCCGCTCCCACTCCCCGTCCCGGCATTCTCGACATCAGCCCCTATGTGGGCGGCCTCTCGAAGCTGGACGGTGTCGATCGCATCATCAAGCTGTCGTCCAACGAAGGCGCCCTGGGCCCCAGCCCGCGCGCCGTCGCCGCCTTTCAGGCCATGGCCGGGCAGATGCACCGATACCCCGACGGGCACGCCGTGGCCCTGCGCGCCGCCATCGCCCGCCAGTTCGGCCTGGATGCCGCCCGCGTCGTCTGCGGCAACGGCTCGGATGAACTGCTGCAGCTGCTGGCCCGCTGCTACGCCGGCCCCGGCGACGAGGTGCTCTACAGCCGTCACGCCTTCATCGTCTATCCCATCGCCGCCCTGTCGGCGGGGGCGACGCCGGTGGCCGCCGACGAGGTGGATCTCACCGCCTCGGTGGATCATCTGCTGGCCAAGGTGTCGCCGCGCACCCGCGTGGTGTTCCTCACCAATCCCAACAATCCCACCGGCACCTATCTGCCCGCCGCCGAGGTTCGGCGCCTGCGCGACGGCCTGCCCGCCGATGTGCTGCTGGTGATCGATGCCGCCTATGCCGAATATGTGGAACGCAACGATTACAGCAACGGCGCCGAACTGGTGGAGGCGGGCGAGAACACGGTGATGACCCGCACCTTCTCCAAGATCTACGGCCTGGGCGGCATGCGGGTGGGCTGGGCCTATTGCCCGGCCCAGGTGGCCGATGTGCTGAACCGCACCCGCGGCCCCTTCAATGTCAGCAATGCCGGGCTGGCCGCCGCCCAGGCGGCCCTGGAGGATGTGGCCTTCACCGATCTGGCCCGCCGCCACAACAGCTTCTGGCGCGCCTGGCTGGCGGAACGGCTGTCGGCCCTGGGGCTTTTGGTGGTGCCCGGCGTGGCCAATTTCCTGCTGGTGCGCTTTCCGTATCAGGCCGGGCGCAGCGCCAAGGAGGCCGATGCCTTCCTGCGCGGCAAGGGCATCATCGTGCGGCAGGTGGCCTCCTACGGGCTGCCCGATTACCTGCGCATCACCATCGGCCGCGACGACGAGGTGCGGGCGGTGGCCGGGGCCCTGGCCGAATTCATGGAGTCCCAGGCATGAGCGCGCCGCTGTTCGAAACCGTGACCATCATCGGCATCGGCCATATCGGCTCGTCGCTGGCCCGCGTCATCCGCCGCGACGGCCTGGCCGGCCGCCTGCTGGTGCTGGACAGCCAGCCCGAGCACCGCGCCCAGGCCCTGGAGCTGGGCCTGGCCGATCTCGCCACCGACGACATGGCGGCGGCGGTGGCCCCGGCCGATCTGGTGGTGCTGGCCACGCCGGTGGGCAGCTATGCCGCTCTGGCGGCGGCCATGGCCCCGCATCTGAAGGCCGGGGCCATCGTGACCGATGTCGGTTCGGTGAAGATGGCGGTGGTGCGCGATGTCGGCCCGGTGCTGCCGGAAACCGTGCATCTGGTGCCAGGCCATCCCATCGCCGGCACCGAGCATTCCGGTCCCAAGGCCGGTTTCGCCGAACTGTTCCAGGGGCGCTGGTGCATCTTAACGCCGCCGCCCGGCACCGACCGCGCCGCCATCGACAAGGTGCGGGCGATGTGGCAGGCGGCGGGCAGCATGATCGAGGAAATGGAGCCCGCCCATCACGACCGCGTGCTGGCCATCACCTCGCATCTGCCGCATCTGATCGCCTACACCATCGTCGGCACCGCCACCGATCTGGAAGGCGACCTGCAGCAGGAGGTGATCAAGTTCTCGGCCTCGGGCTTCCGTGATTTCACCCGCATCGCCGCCTCGGATCCGGTGATGTGGCGCGATATCTTCCTCAACAACAAGGAGGCGGTGCTCGACGTGCTGCAACGCTTCACCGAGGATCTGACCGCCCTGCAGCGGGCCATCCGCTGGGGCGAGGGCGATACCCTGCAGGCCCTCTTCACCCGCACCCGCGCCATCCGCCGCTCCATCATCGACGCCCGCCAGGCGTAGGGGGCGCGCTGTCAGGCTGCGGAAAAACGCCCTCTTCCGCCATGGACCCCCGCCTTCGCGGGGGTGACGCGGAAAAGGGGCGGAATCGTGTTTTCCGTCTCCTGTTATACCAACCGCCCAATGAATTGACCGGTTGTATCGTCCCTCGCCGGGCGGCGGCATCCGCCGCCTTGGCCGCTCGCTCAATGCTCGCTGGATACCGGCCAACGAGTCACTTCAAGGGTTGGCCGGTATTAGAGATGCCGCTCCACGTCCATCCGCCGGTGGAGGATGCGGATCACCTCGATCCGCGCATGTTCGCCCCTCCGGTAATAAAGGATATGAGAGCCGACCGGGTATTTGCTGTAGCCTGGCCGGATCGCCTCGGCGCTATGGCCCTGTTTCCGGCCTGCCGCCAGCGCGGTGCAGGCGGCGGCGATCTGGCGGATATAGCGGTCGGCTTGATCCGGGCCCCAGTGTTGGGCGGTATAGTTCCAGAGTCTGCCGAGATCCTGCCGGGCGAGAGGGGAAAAGGTAACGCCGGTCATTCCGGTTGGCTGGCCCGCATCTCGCCTAAAAAGCCGTCAAGGTCGAAGGGCTCCGCCGGGCCGCTGGACTCGCCGTCCATCAAGGACGAGCGAAGGGCGTTCAGCTTCATCTCATGCTCCTCCAAAAGCCGCAGCCCGGCACGGATGACGTCGCTGGCCGACCCATAGCGGCCGCTGGTGATCTGCTGATCGACGAAACCCGCAAAATGCGGGCCGAGACTGACCGAGGTATTGCGCTGCATGGGTCGCGCTCCTGGAGAATGATGCCAAATAATATTATTTATTGGTACATTCCGCAAGGCCGCTCGGCCCACGCCCCCCCTCTCTCTCACTCCTCGTCGGCGGCGCTCAGGGCCAGCAGGTCTTCGGCGGCGGGGGCGGGCAGTTCGGTCACGCTGCGCAGTTTGCGGTCGATGGCGCGTTTGCGCCGCGAGATATCCTCGATGCTGTTGCTGGCCTCGTGCAGTTTCTTTTGCACCTTGTCCAGCACCTCGCCGTATTTGCCGAACTCGCTCTTGACCGCGCCGAGGATTTCCCACACCTCGCTGGAGCGCTTCTGGATGGCCAGGGTGCGGAAGCCCATCTGCAGGCTGTTGAGCAGGGCGCTCAGGGTGGTGGGGCCGCACAGGGTGATGCGGTGGTCGCGCTGCAACTGGTCCATCAGGCCGGGGCGGCGCAAAAGCTCGGCGTAAAGCCCTTCGGTGGGCAGGAACAGGATGGCGAAATCGGTGGTGCGCGGCGGGTTGATGTATTTGCCGGAAATATCCTTGGCAAAGGATTTGACGCGGGCTTCCAGGGCCTTGGCGGCGGCGTCCACGCCGTCGGCGTCGGCCTGTTCGGCGCTGTCGAGCAGGCGTTCGTAATCCTCGCGCGGGAATTTGGCGTCGATGGGCAGCCACACCTCGCCGTCGCCGCCGTCCTCGCCGCGGCCGGGCAGGCGGATGACATATTCCACCCGTTCGGCCGAGCCGTCGCGGCAGGCGGCGTTGGCGAGATACTGCTCCGGGGTCAGCATCTGTTCCAGCAGGTTGCCCAGCTGAATTTCGCCCCAGGTGCCGCGCGTTTTCACATTGGTCAGCACCTTCTTCAGATCGCCGACGCCGCTGGCCAGGCTTTGCATCTCGCCCAGGCCCTTGTGCACCTGTTCCAGCCGCTCCGACACCAGCTTGAAGGATTCGCCCAGGCGTTTTTCCAAGGTGCCCTGCAGCTTTTCATCCACGGTTTGGCGCATCTGTTCCAGTTTGGCCTCGTTGCCCTGCTGCAGTTGCGCCAGCCGCGCCTCCACCGCCTGGCGCAGCTGCTCCTGCCGGGCCTCGCCGGCCTTGGCCTGCTCGGCGGCCTGGCGGGAGAAGGCCTCCAGGCGCTGATCCAGGCTTTGCGTCAGCCGGGTGATCTGCTGGCCGAAATTATCCAGGGTGCCTTTTTGCAGCTCCGAGAGCCCTTTCAGGCCGCCGCCCACCTCGTCGCGCAGATCCTTGCCCTGGCGGGCCTGGGCTTCGCGTTCGGCGGCCATGTCGCCGCGGATGCTGCGTTCCAGCCGTTCCAGCTCGGGAGCGATCTGGCGGGCCAGGGCATGCGGCAGGGCCAGGGCCAGATCGGTGATCTGCGCCTGGGCGGCGGCGGCGCGGCGCAGCAGCAGCAGCGCCGCCAGCAGGGTGGCGGCGCCAAGGACCAGGGCGGCAAGGGCGATGAGCATGGCGGTCTCCGTCAGGGCCGGGTTTCGGCGAAGGCGGGCAGGGCGTAGGCCTGCTGGCGCAAGGCCCGCAGCCGGGGGGCGAAGCCCTGGGGCAGCATCTCGGGCCAGAAGGCATCGATGAAATCGAGGGCGGCCACGGCGCTGATATCGGCCTGGGTCAGGCGCTCCCCGGCCAGCCACGGCGCGGCGCCGGCCTGATCCAGGGCGGCCAGTCCGGCGCGGGCCTGATCGGCAAAGCGGTTCAGCAGGTCCTGGTGCTGTTTATCGGCGGGGCGCAGGGTGCGTTCCACATAGCAGGCCAGGCTTTTCTCCATGGCGCCCAGGGCCAGGGCCACCAGCTTCAGCACCCGGCGGCGTTCGGGGCCGGCGGGCGGCACCAGGGCCTTCTCCGGTCCGGCCAGTTCGTCGAGATAATCCAGGATGGGGCCGCTGTCGATCAGCGCCTCGCCATCCTCCAGCAGCAGGGCGGGAATGCGGCCCAGGGGATTGATGGCCTGCACCGCCGCGCGGTCGGCCACCGTGCTTAAAAGGCGCTGCTCGTAGGGCAGGCCGAGGAGACGCAGCGAAATGGCGACCCGGCGGACGAAGGGCGAGGTGTTGCGGCCGATCAGAATCATGCTGTTCTCCTTTTGATCCGGTGGCAGGGGTACGCTGTTTTGGCGGCATGGTCAACTGTCCCGTCTGGTGGTAGGGTGCGCCGCCATGAACTACCGTCACGCCTATCATGCCGGAAATTTCGCCGATGTGGTCAAGCACGCCCTGCTGACCCTGGTGCTGGCCCATCTGAAGCGCAAGGATGCGCCCTTTTGCATGATCGATACCCATGCCGGCATCGGCCGCTACGATCTGGCCGGGGTCGAGGCGGGAAAAACCGGGGAATGGAAGGACGGCATCGGCCGTCTGATGGCCGGCGGGCCCTGGCCCGAGGCGCTGGGCGATTATCAGGCGGCGGTGCGGGCCGTCAATCCCGGCTGGCCGGCGCTGTCGGCCTATCCCGGCTCGCCGCGCATCGCCCGCTTCCTGCTGCGGCCGCAAGACCGTCTGGCCCTGGTGGAACTGCATCCCGAGGATGCGCACACCCTGAAGCGGGAATTTTACCGCGATGCCCAGGTGGGCGTGCATCGGCAGGATGCCTATCAGGCCCTGAAGGCGCTGCTGCCGCCCAGGGAACGGCGCGGCCTGGTGCTGATCGATCCGCCTTTCGAAGTGAAGGACGAGTTCCGCCGCGTGGTCAAAGGCCTGGCCGAGGCCTTGCGGCGCTGGCCCACCGGCATTTACGGGGTGTGGTATCCCATCAAGGATCCGGAGGCGGTGGAGCGTTTCCTGGGCGAGGCGGCCGGGCTGGGCCGGCCCTGTTTCACCGCCGAGCTGTTCCGCTATCCCCCCGATGATCCGGCCCGCCTCAACGGCACCGGGCTGTTGCTGCTCAATCCGCCCTGGCAGCTGGACGAGGGTCTGGCGGCGCTGCTTCCCGTTCTGCACGATCGCCTGGGCGGCAGCGGCGGCACCCGCCTGCGCTGGCTGGTGGAGGCGGCGTAGTCCCGCCCAGCCGGCGGCGGGATCAGGCCACGGTTTCCAACAGGGCCAGCAGTGCCGCCAACAGTTTTTGCGGCTCGGGCGGGCAGCCGGGGATGACCAGATCCACCGGCAGGATTTCCTGAACGCCGTTCATAACGGCATAGCTGCCGGCGAAGCAGCCGCCGTCGCGGGCGCAGTCGCCCACGGCCACCACCCATTTCGGCGCCGCCATGGCCTCGAAAGTGCGGCGCGCCGCCAGGGCCATGTTGCGGGTGACGGGGCCGGTGACCAGCAGCACATCGGCATGGCGCGGGCTGGCGACGAATTTCAGGCCGTAGCGTTCCAGATCGTAGACCGGGCCGCCGACGGCCTGCAGCTCCAGCTCGCAGCCGTTGCACGAGCCGGCATCCAGGGCGCGGATGGCCAGCGAGCGGCCCAGCACGGCGCGGCTGCGCGCCGCCAGGCCCTGGGCCAGCTGGGCCAGGCTGTCGGCGTCGGCGGGCGGCGGCGCCAGGGTGACCGGGCCCTTCAGCAGGGTTTTCAGAAGAAGGCGCACCAGCCGCATGATCAGAGATCCACCCCGGAATAGGAACAGTTGAACGACTTGTTGCACAAGGGAAAGTCGGCCACGATGTTGCCCTCGATGGCCGCCTCCAGCAACGGCCACTGGAACCACGAGGGGTCGCGCGGGTGGCAGCGCACCACCTTGCCGGCCTCCGACAGGCGCAGCCACAGCAGAATTTCGCCGCGGAACCCCTCCACCAGGGCCATGCCTTCGCCGCCGCGGGTGGGAATGGGCCGCATCAGCGGTCCGCCCGGCATGCCGTCCATCAGCTGGTTGACCAGGGACAGGCTTTCGCGGAGCTCCTCGATGCGCTGCCAGATGCGGGCGTTGACGTCGCCCAGGGGCTGGGTGGGCACGGCGAACTCCAGTTCGTCGTAAGGGGGGTAGGCGGCGGCCTTGCGGGCGTCGCCGCCCTGCATGGAGGCGCGGCCCACGAAGCCGCCGGCCCCGAAACGCCGGGCCAGGGCCGGGCGCACGATGCCGGTGCCCACCGTGCGGTCCTGCAGGCTGGGCAGATCGTCGTAGATGTCCACCAGGATGTTGAAGCGCTGGGCCAGGGTGGCGCACAGCGTGCGCAAGGTGGCGCCGCCTTCGCGGGTCAGATCGTGGGTCACGCCGCCGGGCTGGATGCGGTCCATCAGCAGGCGGTGGCCGAAACAGGCGGCGTTGGCCTGCAGCACCGCCTCGCGCAGGGTGGTGCAGTGGGCCAGCATTACCGCAAAGGCGGCATCGTTGCACACGCCGCCCACATCCAGCAGATGGTTGGCGATGCGTTCCAGCTCGGCCATCAGGGCGCGCAGCCAGTGGGCGCGCGGCGGCGCCTCGCTGGCGGTGGCGGCCTCGACCGCGCGGGCGAAGGCCAGGGAATAGGCCACCGTGCTGTCGCCCGAAAGGCGGGCCGCCAGTTTCGCCGCCTCGGCCAGCGGTTTGCCGGCCATCAGCTCTTCCACGCCTTTGTGGGCATAGCCCAGGCGGGCCTCCAGCCGCACCACGCTTTCACCGCTGCAGGTGAAGCGGAAATGGCCGGGCTCGATGATCCCGGCATGCACCGGCCCCACCGGGATGATGTGCAGGGCCTCGCCCTCCACCGGCAGGAAGGGATAGTCCACCGGCGTCTCCGGGGCCGGGCCGCGCGGCAGGGCCAGCGGGCGCGAGAGCGGCCAGCGGCCATGGTCCAGCCAGGGCCGGGGGTCGGTCAGGCCCACCGGGGTCAGGCCCCAAAGATCGCGCAGCGCCCGTTCCAGACGGATGGCGCCGGGCCGCACCCCCGACAGCGAGGGGAATTTGCGCTCGGGGCAGGAGAGCGAGGCCACGGCCACGGCGCCGTCCTCCTCGTCGCGCAGGGCGGCATGCACCTCGCCGCCGTCGGCCCACAGGCCCAGCAGGGTCCAGTCGGATTCCGCCAGCTGGTGGATCAGGTCCATCCAGCCGCGCTCGTCCAGCAGATGGCGCGGCCAGGGCCGGTGCTGCGGCACGGTGCGCAGGCCGTCGAGAAATTCCGTCAGAGTGGTGTTGCCCAGCATGGCGGCTTATCCCAGCTGTTTGGCGATGGCCCACAGCCACGAGGCGGCGGCGGCGGGCAGGGCGATACCGGCGGCCACGGCCAGGGCCATGTGCAGGAAGATGGGCGCGGTGCCGACCACGCGGGTGAACAGCCGCGGCGGCTTGGCGCCGTCGCGGCCCGGCAGCGGCGAGGGCGGGCCGAAGGCCAGACCGTGCAGGCGCAGCACCAGGGCGGCGAAGGCCAGCAGCAGCAGCCCCAGCAGCAGCAGGCCCAGCCAGGGGGCGCGGGGCACCAGGGCGTTCAGCAGCAGAAATTCGCTGGTGAACACCCCGAAGGGCGGCAGTCCGGCGATGGCCAGAACCCCCACCACCAGCGACCAGCCCAGCAGCGGCGCGCTGGTGGTCAGGCCGCGGATATCGGCGATGCGCTGGCTGCCCGCCGCCTGGGAGGCCAGCCCCACCACGAAGAAGATGGCCGACTTCACCAGGGAATGCATCAGCATGTGCAGCAGCCCGGCGAAATTGGCCAGGGCGCCGCCGGTGCCGAAGGCCACCGCCAGCAGGCCCATATGCTCGATGGAGCTGTAGGCGAACAGGCGCTTGATATCGCCGCGCCGGTACAGCATGAAGGCCGCCACCAGCACCGACAGCACTCCCAGCCCCACCAGCAGCGGCCCCGGCTGCAGGGTATGGGGGTTGGCGGCCAGCAGCCGCTTGTAGCGCAGCAGCACATAGAAGGCCACGTTGAGCAGCAGCCCCGACAGCACCGCCGAGATGGGGGTGGGGCCCTCGGCATGGGCGTCGGGCAGCCAGGCGTGCAGCGGCACCAGTCCGGCCTTGGTGCCGTAGCCGACCAGCAGGAAGACGAAGGCCAGGTTGAGAAGCTCGGGCTGGAAGGCGGCGGCGCGCGGCGTCATCAGGCTGAAGGCCATGGCCGGGCTGCCGTCGCCCATCACCGTCTGGGCGGCCAGATAGACCAGGATGGTGCCGAACAGCGCCAGCCCGATGCCGACGCTGCACAGGATGAAATATTTCCAGGCCGCCTCGATGGCCGGTTTGGTGCGATAGAGGCTGACCATCAGCACGGTGGTGAGGGTGGCGCCTTCCACCGCCACCCACAGGATGCCGATATTGTTGGCGGAAAGCGCCAGCAGCAGGGTGAACATGAAGGCCTGGTACATGGCGTGGTAAAGCCGCAGATGGCGCGGCGCCAGCCGCTTGTTCTTGCCGTCGCGGTTGATGTAGGCGGCCGAGAACAGGGCGGTGGAAAAGCCCACCAGCCCGGTCAGCACAATGAGGGCGGCGTTGAAATCATCGATGAACAGGAACAGGCCGGGGGGCGGATGATCCACCGCCAGCCAGGCGGCGGCGGCCAAGGTGGCGGCGGAAAAGCCCACATTCAGCCAGGCCGCCGGCCGCCAGCCGGGCAGGACCGCCAGCAGCAAGGCCCCCAGCAGCGGCAGGGCCAGGGTCAGGGTCAGCGGGCCGGGCAGGAGGGCGGTCATTGGCTGTCCCCGCGCGAGGTTTCGAGATAGGAAAGCTCCAGGCTGTCGAAGCGCTCGCGGATGCGGAAGAAGAAGATGCCGAACAGGGCCATGGCCACCAGCACCGAAAAGGCGATGCTGAGCTCCACCACCAGCGGCATGCCGTGGGCGCCGACGGCGGCCAGCAGCAGGCCGTTTTCCAGCGACATGAAGCCCACCACCTGGGTTACGGCGTTGCGCCGGGTGATCATCATCAGCAGGCCCAGCAGCACCACCGACATGGCCAGGGCCACGCTTTCGCGGGTGATGGCGGTGCCGGCGATGTCCATGGGGATCACCAGCACGATGGACAGCGCCACCAGGCCCACTCCGGCCATCAGGGTGGGGCCGATGCCCAGCGCCGTTTCCACCGTGCGGTGGATGCCCAGGCGGCGCACCAGCCATTGCAGGGCGGCGGGCACGGCCATGCCCTTGAACAGCAGGATGATGAGGGCGGTGGCGTAAAGATGGGGGGCGTCCTGGATGGCGGCCTGCCAGGCGGCGGCCAGGGCCAGAGCCATGGCCTGCAGGGCGTAGGTGCGGATCACCGCCGTCATGCGCCGCTGATAGAGCAGGCCGAAGCCCATCATCAGCACGGTGGCCCCGATCAGATGGGCCAGATTGTAGGCGAAGGGGGCGTGGGCCATCGCTAGAGCGCCTCGGAGACATAGAGGAAGATGGTGGCCAGCAGGGCCAGCAGCAGGGCGCCGCCCAGAAAATCGGCGATACGGAACAGCCGCATCTTGGCGATCCAGCTTTCATAGGCCGCCAGCACCACCGACAGCGCCGCCACCTTGCCGATCCAGGCGGCGAAGCCCAGCAGCAGCCACTGCGGGCCGTCGCCGGGGCGGGCGATGCCCCAGGGCAGGAACAGGCAGATGATCAGCGACAGGAACAGAAGCTGGCGCATCATGGCCGCCGCCTCCATCAGGGCCAGATGGCGGCCGGAATATTCCAGCACCATGGCCTCGTGCACCATGGTCAGCTCCAGATGGGTGGCGGGATTGTCGATGGGAATGCGCCCCGATTCGGCCAGGGCCACCATCAGCAGCGCCCCCAGGGCCAGTCCCACCGAAACCTCCAGCCCCACATGGCCGGCCAGCACGAACTCCTCCAGATAGGCCGGCGAGGTGGTATGGGCCAGCACCGACAGGCTGAAGGTGACCATCAGCATGGCCGGTTCGCCCAGGCTGGCGATGAACATCTCGCGGCTGGCCCCCAGGCCGCCGAAGGCGGTGCCGGCGTCGAGCCCGGCCAGGGCGGTGAAGAAGCGCGCCACGCCCAAGAGCGCCACCAGGGCGATGAGATCGGCGGCGGGGGTCATGATCATGTCGGTGGTGAGGGTGGGCAGGATGGTGGCGGCCAGCCACACCGCCACGAACACCACGTAAGGGGTGATGTGGAACAGCCAGCTGGCGCTGTCGGCGATCACCGACTCCTTTTGCAAAAGCCGCCACAGATCGCGGTAGGGCTGCCAGCACGAGGCGCCGCGCCGCCCTTGCAGCCGCGCCTTGACGCGCCGGGTCAGGCCGGTGGCCCAGGGGGCGGCGGCCACCACCAGCAGGGTATGCAGAATGCCCCAGAACAGCGGGATCATAGCGGCCTCACGGCAACGATGACGAGACCGGCCACCAGGGTCCAGAACATCATCAGCAGATAATGGCGCACCGTCAGGCTTTGCAGGCGGTTGACGCGGTCGGCCAGGGCGTTCGTCAGGCGGATCAGGCGGGCATAGAGCCCGTCCCAGACCGGGTCGGTCATCTCCAGGCGGAAGCGGGCCGGGGCGGTGTCGCCGGGGGCGGGCATGTCGATGCGCTCACGCGCCGCCAGCAGCGGCTGGCCGAACACCCGGCGCAACGGCTGGCTGAAGCTGTCGGCGCTGTATTGGGCTTCGGGCAGGGCGCAAGGGGTGCCGCAGTCCCAGACCGGGGCGCGGCGGGTGCGCTGGCTGCCGAAATGATGCACCACCAGCACGGTGGTGATGGCCAGGGCCACTCCGGTCAGCAGCAGCATGGTGGCGGAATAGGAGCCGGCGCCGGGGGCGATGGGGCTGAGCCACGGCCAGCCCAGCAGGGCGGTGGGCAGGCGCACCCGCAGCAGCGGCGCCACCACCGCGGCCAGCCGGCCCGACACCAGCACCGGGAAGATGCCCAGGCCCAGGCACAGCGCCACCGGCACCGCCTGGGCCAGTTGCAGCGGCAGCGCCACCTCGCGGGCGGCGGCGGCGGCCTCGGAGCGCGGCCGGCCCAGGAACACGGTGCCGAAGGCGCGCACGAAGCAGACGGCGGCGAAGGCGGCGGCCAGGGCCAGGGCCACCCCCACCACCGGCACGCCGAAGCGCATGGCCCAGTGCGACAGGCTGGGGGCGTGGAACAGGCTTTGGAACACCAGCCATTCCGAAACGAAACCGTTCAGCGGCGGCAGTGCCGAAATGGCGCAGGCCCCGGCCAGAAAACAGGCGCCGGTCACCGGCATGCGGTTCAGCAGGCCGCCCAAGCGGTTGATGTCGCGTTCGCCGGTGGCCGAAATCACGGCGCCGGCCCCCAGGAACAGCAGGCTTTTGATCAGGGAATGGTTAAGGATGTGGTAGAGGGCGGCCACCAGGGCCAGGGCGGCCAGGGCCGGCTGATCGTAGGCGCGGAAGGCGGCGGCCAGCCCCAGGGCCACCAGGATCAGCCCCACATTCTCCACCGTGGAATAGGCCAGCAGCACCTTCAGGTCGCGCTGCAGCAGGGCGTAGAACACCCCGGTAAGCGCGGTGGCGGCGCCCAGCAGCATCAAGGCGAAGCCCCATTGCCAGCCCAGCGCCGGCTCCAGATCGAAAAGGATGCGGATCAGGCCGTACAGCGCCACCTTGGTCATCACCCCCGACATCAGGGCCGAGGCATGGCTGGGGGCGGCGGGGTGGGCCAGGGGCAGCCAGGGATGCAGCGGCACCATGCCGGCCTTGGAGCCGGTGCCCAGCAGCACCAGCAGCACGGCCAGGGCGCCGCCGCCGCCGCCGGGGTGGGCGCGCAGCAGGGCGAAGTCGAAGCTGCCGCCGTCGGCGGCCATCAAAGCGAAGGCGGCCAGCAGGCAGAAACCGCCAAAGGCGGCCATGGCCAGATAGGTCAGCCCGGCCTTGCCGGCCTCGGGGTTGCCGTCGTCGGCCACCACCAGCAGCCACGAGGTCAGCGACATGAATTCCCAGCCCAGCAGGAACGAGAAGGCGTCGTCGGCCAGAAGAACGCCGTTCATGCCCAGCAGGAACAGCGGCAGAAAGGGGGCGACCCGGCCGGGGCGGGGCAGATGCGGGGCGTAGCCCAGGCCGTAAACTCCGGCCAGAACGGCGGGCAGGTTGACCACCAGCAGGAAGAAGGCGCTCAGGCGGTCGAGCCGCCAATGCCCGGCCAGGCCGGGCAGACCCAGCGGCAGGGTGATGATCTGGGGGGCGGTGCCGGGCGGCGCGGCCAGATGCGCCACCGCGGCGCCCAGCAGCAGCAGGGCGGGCGGCAGACAGGCCAGATGCACCAGCCCGGCCGTGGCGGGATGCCGCCGGCCCAAGGGGGCGGCGAGGCCAAGCAATAGGAATGCAATCATGGCGCTGCCGATGACCATGGCGGACCTTCGGATCTGGGCGGACGGCGGACCAGGAAACGGCCCGGCGGCGATGGGATGTGGATAAATGGAGACGCCAGCAGCATATCCGCCGCGCCCGCCGCCTGCAAGCCTGGCAAAAGGCGGTCGGGGCTCCGCCTTCGGGTTTCCCGTGAATTGCTTTTGCCGTCCTGGCCCGGTGCGGCCTCATTCCTCCTGAAGAGACGGAGACGGCGGTAGGACTGCGGGCGCATCTGCGCTATTCTGCGCGGCGGGGACTCCTTTTCGGATCGCTTTAAAACTCTGGGTGCGGGATGGGATCATCGGGACGAGTGCGGCTGCTCTGCCTGCTGGCGGGCTGGCTGCTGTTTTGCGCCGTGCCGGCCAGGGCCGCCGATCTGCGCTATCTGCAGCTGGGCGCCGGTCCTTCGGGCGAACATGCCTTCGTTCTGGGCGGGCTGATCGCCAGCGTGCTCAGCAATCCCCCCGGCCTGCGCCCCTGCGGCGAGGGCGGGGTATGCGGCGTGCCGGGGCTGATCGTCGTGGCCAGCGGCGCGGAGGATGGCGTGGCGACGCTGCGCCGTCTGGGCGCGGGATCGTTCGATGCGGCTCTGGCCGATGCCGACATGGCGGCGCTGGCGGCGCGGGGCGCCGGGCCGTTCGCCGGGCGGGCCGAGCCTTCGCTGCGCGCCCTGGGCCGGGTGGGCGACGATGTTCTGCAGGTGGTGGTGCGGGCCGGATCGGGCCTGCGCCGGCTGGCCGATCTCAAGGGACGCCGGGTGGCGGTGGGGGCGCGGGGCTCGGCGTCGGCCTATCATGCCGGGCTTCTGCTGGCCGCCGCCGGTCTGGACGGACGGGTGCGGCTGCGGGCCCTGCGGGGGCCCGAGGCCGCCGATGCCCTGGCGGCGGGGCGGCTGGATGCGGTTATTCTGACCGATGCCCTGCCCTCGCCCGCCGTGGCCGCCGTGGCCGAGCATCTGAAAATCGCCCTGCTGCCGCTGCCGCCCTCCGTCAGCGCGGTTTTGCGCCGCCGCGATCCCTTGCTGCGCCCGGCGCAGATCCCCGCCGGAGCCTATCCCGGCCAGACCGAGGGCGCGGCCACCCTGGCGGTGGGGCTTGATCTGCTGGTTTCGGCCCGCCTGCCCGAAGCCCTGGCCGGGGCCATGTGCGCGGCCTTGTGGCATCCCGACAGCCGGGCTTTTCTGGCCCAGTCCCATGCCGGTCTGCCCGATCCGGCCCAGGCCGCCGAAGGGCTGGGAGTGCCGCTGCATGAGGGGGCGCGCCGCTGCTATGCCGGCGAGGCGGTGCCGGCCCCGGAGCGGGCCACGCCATGACCGCCCGGATAACCGGATAAAGAGAAAGACATTGACCTTCCGCCCTGATATGGCAACGTCGCAGCAAACAAAACGAAAGATCGGATAAGCCCATGGCCGACGACCTTCCTCCGCCCGTTCCCGCTCCCGCCGCCCCTCCCGCAGCCGAACCGCCCGCCGCGCCGGCGGCGCCCGCGCCCACGGCAGCGCCCTCGGCGCGGATCTGGTCGCCGCCCCCGGGCGGCGGACGGGCCGGCCGGCCGCAGGCCGTGCCCGGCGGAGACGGCCGCTGGCGGGCCACGCTGCTTTATGGCGGCGCCATCCTGGCCACCGTGCTGTGGCTGTCGCTGTGCCTGACCTATATCGACAAGTCGCTGGGCTGGAGCAATGTCTTCATGCTGCAGCCGCAGGAGTTCGGCGGCATTCTGGGCGGCGCCGTGGTGCCGCTGGCCCTGCTGTGGCTGTTCGTGGCCTTTCTCGACCGTGGCACCATCCTGCGGCGCGAGGCGGCGGAGCTGCGCCGCTATCTCGACCGGCTGGCCTATCCCAACGAGGAATCCGAGGCCCGCGTCGCCACCATTTCCAACGCCCTGCGCCGCCAGGCCGAGGCGCTGACCACGGCCTCGAACGAGGCGGTGGAGCGCTCGGACCAGGTGCGCCATGCGCTGCAACGCCAGATCGACGATCTCTCCAAGCTGGCGGCCCGCGTCGGCGGCGATACCCAGCGGGTGGTGGACGGCCTGAAGCTGGAGGTGGACACCCTGGCCCGCAGCACCGAGGGCACGGTGGCCCGCATCGTCGAGGTGCGCGGCGCCACCCAGGATCTGGTGTCGGCCACGGAAGACGCCATGACCCGGGCCAAGGAGTTCAGCCTGGGCATGGGCGAGCAGGTGGAGCGCCTGCGCAAGACCTCGGGCCAGGTGGTGGAGCAGTCGGAGCAATCGGCCGGCGCCATCCAGAAGGCGGTGGATCTGATGGGCCGGGCGGTGATTTCCGCCACCGACAAGGTGGACGAGCTGGCCCATGTGGTGGAAACCCAATCCACCCGCATCCAGACGGTGTCGGAACGGGCCATGAGCCGGGCCGACGAGGTGGCGCACGAGCTGAACCGCCGCCAGGAGAGCCTGGACCAGCTGTTCGGACGGCAGAACGCCGATCTGGAGGCGGCGGCGGTGCGTCTGGCCGATCAGACCGGCCGCATCAGCGCCTCTCTGGAGCAGCAGGCCAACGGCCTGGACCAGATCACCGAGCGGGTGCTGACCCGGGTGAAGATCGTCGAGGAGGGGCTGGGGGTGCAAACCCGCGAGCTGTCCTCGGCCTCGGATCAGGCCATGGTGCGCTTCCGCGAACTGGGCGAGGCCATGGGCCGGCATGTGGAAGGCCTGCGCACGGCGGCCGAGGAGGCCTCGCAGCAGATGGGATCGGTGGGCGAGGTGTTCACCCAGCGCCGCGACGAGGTGGAGGGCGGCTGCGAGCGGGCCATGACCCGGGTGCGCGAGGTGGGCGATGCCCTGCAGGGGCAGAACCGCGCCCTGATCGCCGCCTCGGACCAGATGACGCAGCGGGCCCGCGAACTGATGGATGCCTTGCGCATGCATGTGGATGAGCTGGGCCGCGGCGCCGACAAGGCGGCGGCCCAGGCCGAGGCCCTGCGCTCGGGCCTGCGCAAGCAGGCGGAGGAACTGGCCGATACCGCCAATCTGGTGTCCACCCAGGCCAAGCTGAGCGAAGCCTCGCTGGGCCAGCAGGCCCGCCATCTCAACTCCACCTCGGAGCAGGTGATGGCCCGCGTCAAGGGCATTGCCGACGATCTGCGCCTCAACGTCAACGATCTTCTGGCCATGTCGGGCCGGGTCAGCGGCGAGCTGCAGTCGGTGGGCGAGGTGCTGCGGCTGCGCAGCCAGGATGTGGGGCTGGCCTCGCAGCGCGCCGTCGAGGATGTGCAGGGCGTGGCCGACAGTTTCGACGAACGCTCCGGCCAGCTGGCCCAGGCCGCCGAACAGGCCGCCACCCGCCTGCGCTCCGCCGGCGAGGATATGCGCCGCCAGACCGATCAGGTCATCGCCACCGCCGAGCAGGCCCATGGCGGCATCGGCAAGGTGGGGCAATCGCTGCAGACCCAGGCGGCGGAAGTGGTCAAGGTGGCCGACAGCGCCGGCGAGGCCCTGCGCAGCTTTGCCCAGCAGATGCGCCAGACCACCGTCGAGATGTCGGATGCCGCCCAGCAGGCGCAGCTGCAGTCGCGCGCCTCGGGCGATGCCCTGCGCCAGGCCGCCCGCGAATTCGAGGACGGCGCCGGCAAGACCGCCGCCCATGTGGCGGCGGTGTCGGAGCAGCTGAAGGGCAGCGTGCGCGATCTGGCCGGCACCTCGGACCGCATCACCGCCCAGGTGCGGGCCTCGGGCGAATCGCTGCGCCGCCAGTCGCAGGATCTGGCGGAGTCCAGTGAAAGCACGGCCTCGCGTCTGGAAAACCTCTTTGAAACCCTGCGGCAGAAATCCAACGATCTCGGCATGACCGGCGAGCGGCTGTCGGCCCAGGCGGAAACCCTGGTGCAGACCTTCGCCCGCCAGACCGAGGATCTGCTGAAATCGTCGCGCACCGCCGAACAGCAGGCCCGCGACCTGGAGCAGCAGCGCAGCAGCGTCTCGGTGGAGAAGTTCCTGCAGACGGCGGCCTTCATCGTGGAAAAACTGCAGTCGCTGTCGGTGGATATCAGCCGCATCTTCCAGTCGGGGGTGGACGACAAGACCTGGCGCGAATTCCATTCCGGCGATCAGTCGGTGTTCCTGCGCAAGATCCTGAAAAACCTCGATCGCAACCAGATCGCCGCCATCCGCACCCGCTACGAGGAGGACAGCCAGTTCCGCGATTTCGTCAACCGTTACCTGGCGGAATTCGAGGCCCTGCTGGCCCAGGCCCGTCAGGCCGACCGTGCCGACGTGCTGACCGGCGCCTTCACCAGCGCCGAGGTGGGCAAGCTTTATCTGGTGCTGGCCCGCTCGCTGGGCCGCCTGGAATAGGCGGTGCGGAGCACGCCGTTCCGGCAGGGTGCGACCCAAGGGGGCGCATCATCGGCCAGGCGGGATCAGTGCCTGGCCGCCACCTTGCCGACGGCGGCCATGGTGGTGAAAAAGTCCAGCTGCCAGGCCATTTCCTCGGCGGTCATCGGGTAGTCCTGGCTGTCGGGTGCCGGGCGCAGGATATCGCCGGGGGCGATCTTCGACAGGCGGATCTGCGCCAGCACGGCCGTGGGGGCCTTGAGGCCGGCCTTCCAGCACAGCGCCAGCATGCCCTTGGCCGAGCGGGTCGCCACCACTTTCTGGGCCAGTTCCAGGGGCAGATCGGCCCGCACCGCCAGGGCGGCGACCACGAAGGCGTGCTTGCCCGAGGCGATGCCCGAGATAAGGGCGGTTTCGTCGAGTTTGCCCTCGCGGTGCAGGGCCTGGGCGGTCTCGAACGGATCTTCGGCGGCGAAGCGGGGCTCGGGATCGCCGGCGCGGCCGGAGCCGCGGTGAAACTCGGCCATGTCCGAGCCGTTCTCCTCCACGCGGCGGCGCACCACGGCGGCCACGGCGGCCTTGGTCTCGGGGTCGAGGTCGGGGCGTTCCTGCAGGCGCTGCAGCAGGCTTTCCGCCACGAAGCGAGCCAGACGGGTGGCGGCGCGCGCCGATAATTGCGGACGGTTGACCAGGGGGGCGTGCCACAGCTCGTGCTGGGGGGCGTGATCCAGCAGCATGTCGAGGGTTTCCTCGCGGATCTGGGCGCTGGGATTGCCCAACAGCACCGCCACGGCGGCCACATCCTCGCTTTGCACGATGGCGTCGGCCACATCGGGGGCCACCAGGGCGCGGCGGCTGATGGCCGACAGCCGGTCGGTCATCGGGGCGCTCTGGATGATTTCCAGCAGATCCTCGTCGGTCAGCACCGGCGAGAATTCCAGGATGGGCAGAGCCACCTCCAGGGCGGGGTCGTGCGCCAGGGTCAGGATCAGCCCGGGCGGGGCGTTGGCGACGTCGCGCAGGGTCTCGGCCAGGATCTGGCGCACGCGGGTGATCTGGTCGCGGGCCAGCAGGGCCAGGGCCTCGTAGGTGCTTTGGCGCAGGCGGTCCTGTTCATCGGGCGACAGACCGGGGGCCAGGCGGGCGATCTTGCCGGCCAGATCGCCGCGCACGTCGGGGCTGGCGTCGGCGGCCAGCTTGAGATCGGCCTTGGCCGGGGTGGCGGGGTTGGCGGCGATGCGGCGGCGCACCTCCGGGCTGGGATCGTCCGACAGGTAATAAAGGACTTCCGGCCCCACGTCCTGGCGGGCGGCCAGGCTGCCGCGCACGCTGGGATCCTTGTGGCGGGCCAGATCCTTGATCTGTTCGTAGCTGAGGCCGGGGCGTGCGGCCAGCTTTTCGGGCTGGGCGGCGTCGCGGCCCAGCAGGCGGCCAAGGGTTCTGCCGATCAGCCCGCTCATGGCGCCGGCCTCGGGACGGGCAGCTGCGACAGGCGGAAATCGCTTTTGCCGCCGCGCTTCACGCCGTACATGGCCTCGTCGGCGCGGGCCAGCAGTTCGTTCATGGTTTCCCGGCTGTCGCCCTGATGCACCGCCACCCCCAGCGACAGGGTCAGCTGCGCCCCGGCATTGCCGGAAAACTGGCTGAGCAGGGCGCCGGCCTGCAGAATTTCGCGGCAGCGGCGGGTGGCGATCTCCTCGTCGGCGCCTTCCAGCCAGATGGCGAATTCGTCGCCGCCCAGGCGGGCCAGAAGATCGACGGGACGGGTATGGGTCAGCAGAATGTCGCGCACCGCCAGCAGGGCCTCGTCGCCGCGCTTGTGGCCGAAAAGATCGTTGACCAGCTTGAAATTGTCGAGATCGGCATAGATCAGCGCCGCCGGCTTGTGATCGAAGGCCAGGCGGTTGAAGCGGCGGGTCAGTTCCTCGAAAAAGGCGCGGCGGTTGTAAAGGCCGGTCAGACCGTCGGTGCGCGACAGGGTGAGAATGCGCTCGTGATTGGCGATCTGCTCGTTGGCGATGCCGATCTGGTTGGCCACATCCTCCAGCAGCAGGCGGTCGTCATCGTTCCAGCCCTGGGCGTCGCCGTTGCGCCAGACGATGATGGCGCCGTTGCCGCCCTGGCGGTAGCGGGTGAGGGCGGCCAGGGCCATGCGCTGTTCCACAGGCCCCTCGAAACGGTCGTCGGTGCTGAAGGCGGCCAGGATGGGCGCCGAACTGCCCACCGCGCCGAAGGCGCTGCCGGGGATGAAGCCGGTTTCGGTGCGGCGGTAGATCTGGCAGCCGATGCCGCCCAGGGCCCGGGCCGTGGCCTCGGCGGCGATTTTCAGCATGTCGGCGGGATCCACCACGTCGCGGATGGTGCGCACGATGTAGGTCAGCAGCCGTTCGCGGTTGTTGGCGCGCACCAGGGCGGCGTCGCGCTCGCGCTCCAGGGTGATGTCGCGGCAGACGCCGCGGGCGCCGCGCCTGCGGCCTTCGCCGTCGCGCAAGGGCGACGAGGAGGCCAGCACGCAGGCGGCGGCGCCGTCGGCGCGGCGCAGCCACACCTCGGCATCCTCCACCGGACGGTCGGAGGTGAAGGGAACGAGCCCGTTGATGCCGGGCTGCTCGATGATGAAGTCCTGCGGCGGCCGCCCCACCAGCTGGTCGGCGGCATGGCCCAGGGCCCCGCGCGGCGACACGAAGACGAAGCTGCCCTCGGGGCCGATTTCCCAGGCGAAGTCGCTGGAGATTTCCACCAGATCCTTGTAGCGCTGCCGCGATTCCACCAGGGCGGAGCGCAGGTTGCTTTCCAGGGTGGCGTCCTTGGCCAGCACCAGGGCGGTGCCGTCGTGCAGCGGCAGCACGCTGAGATCGAACAGCATCGGGCCGTCCTTGTCGGGCAGCATGACGCTGTCCATCTGCGAGCGCCCCGAGGCGAGGGCCCGGCCGGCGGCGGCGGCGATGCCGGGCAGGGCGCCCTCCACCATCAGGGCGGCCAGCCGCGCCGCGGCGCCGTTGGCCTCGGTCACCTGGCCCTGGGCATCGAGAATGAGCGCGGGTGTGGGGAAGCTTTCCAGGGCGTCGAGCCCAAGAACACGCGGACCGGAACGGTGGTCGGCGGTCAGGCCCAGCAAATCTTGTATTTTTTTGATCATGCTCATGCCGTTGCGACCCGCGAAGACTCTATCCCTTATGTCACACGCCCGCGCCGTTCCCTAAATCCGCAAGGGGTGTAGTCTACCCGACTTATGGCATGGAGCAATGACGGAATCGGCCAGGCCCCTCTTTCCCCCTGTTTTTACCGGGGGTTGGCGGCAGGGCGGCGGGCGGCCGGTTTTAGGACCGGCCACGCGCCCGCTTGCGGGGCGGGCGGCGAGAGCGTATCTGTTGGGCATGGTCCGCTCCCTCCGCCCGTCTCTTGCGCCGCTGCCCGATGTCTGGGTCTTCGATCTGGACAATACCCTCTATCCGGCCTCCTGCAGCCTGTTCCCGCAGATCGACCGGCGCATGCGCCAGTTCATCGCCGAAGCCCTGCATCTGCCGCCGGACGAGGCCTTCCGGCTGCAGAAACAGTATTATCACCAGTACGGCACCACCCTGCGCGGCCTGATGCTGGGGCACGGCATCGAGCCCGATGCCTTCCTGGCCTATGTGCACGACATCGATTGCGGCGTGCTGGAACCGGCCCCGGCCCTGGACGCGGCGCTGGCCGCATTGCCGGGGCGGCGGCTGATCTATACCAACGGCTCCGAGCGCCATGCCGTCAACGTGCTGGAGCGGCTGGGCATCGCCCGGTATTTCGACGGTATTTTCGATATCCGGGCGGCGGGCTACATCCCCAAGCCCGATGCCGAAAGCTACCGCCGCATGATGGAGCGCCACCATGTGGCCCCGGCGCGGGCGGCGATGTTCGAGGATATCGCCCGCAATCTGCTGCCGGCGGCACAGGCGGGGATGACCACGGTGCTGGTGCGCGGCGATGCCGGCGGCTGGCAGCCGCCCGAGGGCGAGGGGCCGCTCGATCATGTGCATCATGTGACCGACGATCTGGCCGGATGGCTGGCGGCGGTGGTAAAAAGCGGGGCCTGAGGATAAGCCCGTCCTTGCCAAGGCCGGGGCGGGCCGGTAATGCTTCTTGACCTTCCCCTTATCGTGAAAAATGGATCTGCCTTCCATGTCGTTGAGTGCTGACATCATCGCCTGTGTCGAGGAGGCCTGGGAAAACCGCGCCTCCGTCACCCTTGAAACCCGCGGCCCGGTGCGCGAGGCCGTGGAGGCCACCCTGAACGCCCTGGATGGCGGCCGGGTGCGCGTGGCCGAGAAGACCGGCGGGCGCTGGGTGGTCAACCAGTGGGCCAAGAAGGCGGTGCTGCTGTCGTTCCGCCTCAACGACAACGCGGTGATGGCCGGCGGTCCCGGCCAGGGCGGCGTGTGGTTCGACAAGGTGCCCACCAAGTTCGAGGGCTGGGGCGCCGATCAGTTCCGCCAGGCCGGTTTCCGCGCCGTGCCGGGCGCCGTGGTGCGCCGCTCGGCCTTCATCGGCAAGGGCGTGGTGCTGATGCCCTCGTTCGTCAATCTGGGCGCCTATGTGGACGAAGGCACCATGGTCGATACCTGGGCCACCGTCGGCTCCTGCGCCCAGATCGGCAAGAACGTGCATCTGTCGGGCGGCGCCGGCATCGGCGGCGTGCTGGAGCCGCTGCAGGCCGGTCCGGTCATCATCGAGGACAACTGCTTCATCGGCGCCCGCGCCGAGGTGGCGGAAGGGGTGATCGTGGAAACCGGCGCCGTTTTGTCCATGGGGGTTTATCTCGGCGCCTCCACCAAGATCGTCGACCGCGAGACCGGCGAGGTGCATGTGGGCCGGGTGCCGGCCTATTCGGTGGTGGTGCCCGGCAGCCTGCCCGGCAAGCCGCTGCCCGACGGCACCCCCGGTCCCGGCCTTTATTGCGCGGTGATCGTGAAGAAGGTCGATGAGAAGACCCGCTCCAAGGTGTCCATCAACGAACTGCTGCGCGATTAAATGACCGCCATGACCGCCATCCCCGCCGATCTGGCCGATCCCCTGGGGCTGGCCCAGGCCCTGATCCGCTGTCCCAGCGTTACCCCGGCCGATGCCGGGGCGCTGGATCAGCTGCAGGCCGCCCTGGAAGGGCTGGGGTTCGCCTGCCGCCGTCTGCCGTTCGGCGCGGCGGAGGGGCGGCCGGTCATCGACAATCTCTATGCCCGGCGCGGCAGCGGCGCTCCGCATGTCTGCTTCGCCGGCCATACCGACGTGGTGCCGCCCGGCCAGGGCTGGCGGCACGATCCCTTCGCCGCCACGGTGGAGGACGGCGTGCTCTACGGCCGGGGCGCCGCCGATATGAAGGGGGCCATCGCCAGCTTCGTGGCCGCCGTGGCCGCCCTTCTGGCCGAGGGCGAGCCGCCCGGCTCCATCAGCCTGCTCATCACCGGCGACGAGGAGGCCCGCGCCCTCGACGGCACGGTGCGCATGCTGGACAGCCTGGCCGCCTGGGGCGAACACATCGATTTTTGCGTGGTGGGCGAACCCACCTGTCCGCAAACCCTGGGCGATATGATCAAGATCGGCCGCCGCGGCAGCCTGAACGCCCGCCTGCGGGTAAGGGGCACGCAGGGCCATTCCGCCTATCCGCATCTGGCCGACAACCCGCTGCCGCGGCTGGTGGCCATGCTGGCCGCCGTCACCGACGGCCCCCTGGACCAGGGCAACGCCCATTTCCAGCCCTCCACCCTGGCGCTCACCTCCATCGATGTGGGCAATCCGGCCACCAACGTCATTCCGGCCGAGGGGCGGGCCGCCTTCAACATCCGCTTCAACGATCAGTGGGACGGGGCCGGGCTGGAACAGTGGCTGCGCCGCCGCTTCGATGCCGTGGGCGGCGCCTATGATCTGGAGATCGAGGTGTCGGGCGACAGTTTTCTCACCCCGCCCGGTCCGCTGTCGGCGGCCCTGGTGGCGGCCATCACCGCCGAGACCGGCCTGGTGCCCGAGCTTTCCACCTCGGGCGGCACCTCCGATGCCCGCTTCATCAAGACCGTCTGCGCGGTGTCGGAGTTCGGCCTGGTGGGCAAAACCATTCACAAGGCCGAGGAATGCGTGGCGGTGGACGATCTGCGCCGCCTGGCCCGCATCTACCGCCGGGTGCTGGCCACCCTGCTGGCCGGGGCGGCCTGACGCCATGAAGGCCTTCCTGCGCGAGATCGCGGCCGGCCTGCGCGGCATTCTGCGTTTCGATGCCGGAGCCTTCCGCCATTTCGCCCATGGCGGCCGCGGCTTTCTGCTGTCGTTCCTGGCGGCGGTGGCGGTGCTGCCCTTTCAGGCCGGGATCGTGTGGGCCGGGCGGGTGAGCGAGCAGGTGAGCGACCCGGCCCGCTACAGCCTGTTCCAGTGGCTGGCCTACGCCGTGGCCTGGCTGGCCTATCCGCTGCTGATGGTGCCCATCGCCCGCCATTTCCGCTGCCAGGGCCGCTACTATACCTATTTCGCCGCCTTCAACTGGTTCCAGGTGGTGGAATTCGCGCTGATGACCCCCATCATCCTGCTGGGGGCGTTGCAGCTGCTGCCGCCCGGCCCGGCTTTTCTGCTGTGGCTGCTGGCCACGCTGTGGCTGCTGGCCTATGAGTGGTTTCTGCTGCGGCGCGGCCTGGGGGTGGATATGTCCACCGCCACCGCCCTCACCATCATCAATATGCTGCTGACCTTGCTGATCTACCGCGTGGGCGAGCTGCTGTCATGACGCTCTCGGTCCGTTTCGTCGCCAGCGAACAGGAGATCGACGACGGACTGTGGGCCGCCTGTTTTCCGCCGCCCCTGGAAGGGCGCTGGTGGTATCACGCCCTGGAACAGGCCGGGCTGGAGGATCAGTTCGCCTTCTTCTACGCCCTGGTCGAGGATCAGGGGCGGGCCGTGGGCATCGCCCCCGCCTTTCTGATGGACATGGATATCGCCCTGGTCCTGCCCGAGGCGGTGCTGCCGCTGTTCCGCCTGGCCGGACGGGTGTGGCCTTCGGCGCTTTATCAGCGCACCCTGTTCGTGGGCTCGCCCTGTTCCGACGAGGGCACGGTGGGGCTGCTGCCGGGCGTGGACCGCCGCGCCGCCCTCATGGTTTTGCAGCGGGCCTTCGAGGCGGAATGCCGCCGCCGCCGCGCCGCCATGCTGGTGTGGAAGGACATGCCCCAGGCCGCCGCCGCCGACATGGCGTGGCTGGCCGGGCGGGCCCGCCTGTTCGCCGCCGTCAGCTTTCCCGGCGCCGAGGCCGATCTGCCCGGCCCCGGCAAGGCCGATTTCTACGCCGCGATGAAGGGCAGCCGGCGCTATTCCCTGAACCGCAAGCTCAAGCGCAGCCGTCAGTTGGCGGATCTGCGGGCCGAAGTGGTGCGCCACCCCGATCCGGCCCTTTTGGAGCAGATCTTCGCCCTGTTCTGGCAAACCTTCGAACGGGCCACCACCCGCTTCGAAACCCTGACCCCGGCCTTTTTTCAGGCCCTGGCGGCGCAGCCGGAAAGCCAGTTCATGCTGCTGCGCCAGGCGGGCGACGACCGCCTGGTGGCCTTCATGCTGTGTTTCGTGCAGGGCGATCACATCATCAACAAGTTCATCGGCCTGGATTACGCCTGCCCGCGCGACTGGTCGCTCTATTTCCGCCTGTGGGACGAGGTGGTGGACTGGGCCTCCGGCCTGGGGGTGCGGGTGATCCAAAGCGGCCAGACCAGCTATCGGGCCAAGGTGGATATGGGGCATCGGCTGGTGCCGCTCACCAATTACTGCCGTCACGTCAATCCGCTGATCCACTGGGTCTATGCCAAGGTGGCGGCCTCCATCGGCTGGGCCAGCCTCGACGAGGATCTGGCCACCTATCTGAAGAGCTATGCCGCGGAGGATCTGGTCAAACCGCTCTCTTGACGATCGGGCGGCGACGGCCTATTTCACCCTCACCTTATTCATGACAGTCCGGCGGCGGCGGTGCCGCGCCCTTGTTTAGCGAGAAAGTGTCCACGCCATGGCCCGTCTTCCCATTCTGGTGGCCCCCGATCCCCGGCTGAAGCAGAAAGCCGCCGCCGTCGGCGCGGTGGACGATGCCTTGCGCGCCCTGATGGACGATATGCTGGAGACCATGTACGCCGCCCCCGGCATCGGTCTGGCGGCGCCGCAGGTGGGGGTGCTGAAACGGGTGCTGGTGATCGATATCGCCCGCGACGACGAGCCCAAGGCGCCGCTGCGCATGGTCGATCCCGAGATCATCGGCGCATCGGACGAGGATTGCGTCTACGAGGAAGGCTGTCTGTCGGTGCCCGAGCATTATGCCGATGTCACCCGTCCGGCCTGGGTGACGGTGGCTTATCTCGACGAAAGCGGCCGCCGCCGCGAACAGACCTTCGATGGATTGCTGGCCACGGTGGTGCAGCACGAGATGGATCACCTGGACGGCATCTTGTTCATCGATCACCTTTCCAGCCTCAAGCGCAACATGATCCTGCGCAAGCTTCTGAAATCGCGGGAGAAAAAGGCGTGAGCCTGCGCCTGGTCTTCATGGGGACGCCGGATTTCTCGGTGTCCATCCTGGCGGCGCTGCTGGCGGCCGGGCATGAGATCCGCGCGGTTTACAGCCAGCCGCCGCGTCCGGCCGGGCGCGGCCATAAGGAGCAGCCGAGCCCGGTGCACGCCTTCGCCGCCGCCCAGGGCCTGCCGGTGTTCACCCCCCGCTCGCTGAAAGCGGCGGAAGAGCAGGCGGCCTTCGCCGCGCTGGGCGCCGATGCGGCGGTGGTGGCGGCCTATGGCCTGATCCTGCCGCCGGCGGTGCTGGAGGCGCCCCGGCACGGCTGTTTCAATGTGCATGCCTCGCTGCTGCCGCGCTGGCGCGGCGCCGCTCCCATTCAACGGGCCATCGCCGCCGGCGATGCCGTCAGCGGCGTCACCATCATGCGGATGGATCAGGGCCTGGATACCGGGGCCATGCTGCTGAAGGGCGAAACCCCCATCACCGCCGAAACCACCGGGCAAAGCCTGCACGATGCCCTGGCGGCGCAGGGCGCGGCCCTGATGGTGGAGGCCCTGGCGCGGTTGCAGGCGGGCAGCCTGACGGCGACGCCGCAGCCCGCCGACGGCGTGACCTATGCCGCCAAGCTGTCCAAGGACGAGGGCCGTCTCGACTGGAGCCGCCCCGCCGTCGAGCTGGAGCGCCAGGCCCGCGCCTTCACCCCCTGGCCGGGGGTGTGGTTTCTGCATGGCGGCGAGCGCATCAAGGTGCTGCGGGCCGAGGTGACGGCGGGACGGGGGGCGCCCGGCACCCTGCTGGACGATGCCCTGACGGTGGCCTGCGGCGAGGGCGCCCTGCGCCTGCTGGTTTTGCAGCGGGCCGGCAAAAGCGCCCTGGCCGCCGGAGATTTTCTGCGCGGCCATCCCCTGCCCAAGGGCCTGGTCCTGTGCCCCGCTACAAACTGACCCTGGAATATGACGGCACCGGCCTGGTGGGCTGGCAGCGCCAGACCAGCGGCCCCTCGGTGCAGCAGGCCCTGGAGGAGGCCCTGGTCAAGCTGGCCGGCCATGCGGTGACGGTGGCGGCGGCGGGCCGCACCGATGCCGGCGTGCACGCCACCGGCCAGGTGGCCCATGCCGATCTGGAAAAACCGCTGACCACCGATGCCGTGCGCGATGGCCTGAACTACTGGCTGCGCGGCGAGGATGGCATCACCCCGGTGATCGTGCTGGCCGCCGAATTGGCGCCGGAGGGTTTTCACGCCCGCTTCTCGGCCACCGGACGGCGCTACCTGTACCGGATCCTCAACCGCCGCGCCGCGCCGGTGCTGGAGCGGCACCGGGTGTGGTGGGTGGCGAAGCCGCTGCGGGCCGAGGCCATGCAGGAGGGGGCGAACCATCTCTTGGGCCATCACGATTTCACCAGCTTCCGCGCCTCCGAATGCCAGGCCCGTTCGGCGATGAAAACCCTGGATGCGCTGGAGGTGCGCCGGGCCGGCGAGGAAATCCACGTCGTGGCGGCGGCCCGCTCCTTTCTGCATCATCAGGTGCGCAACATGGTGGGCACCCTGAAACTGGTGGGCGAGGGCAAGGTGCCGCCGGAGCATGTGAAGGCGGTGTTACAGGCGCGTGATCGTTCTGTTGCAGGGGCCACCGCGCCCGCTTCCGGGCTGTACCTCACCGGGGTTTCCTATTAAAAACAGCCTCCACCGCAATCCGTTGGGGGATAAGGCAGCATGTCGGTCGGTCTGCATCTCGAGACGCCGGCGCAGCTCAGCAAGCGGCGCTATCAGCGGCTGATCATGTCGGTGCCGGTGATGATCGGCGGCCATCCCGCCCGCACCATCGACTGGTCGGCCACCGGCTTTCGTCTGCCCACGGAAATTCCCGGCATCGGCGAGGCCGTGGTGCCGGCGCAATTGATCGTTCCCGCCGAGGGATTCTGCTTCTTCTTCCGCATTGCCGCCCATCACGTGCACCGCAACGACGACAACGGCTATGCCGGCTATCATTTCCGCGAGCAGACCGAGATCGAGCACGACATGCTGCGCGCCCTGGTGATCCATTTCGTGTCCGGCGGGGCCTTCCCGCTGGAGGCCGGGGTCGATCTCGACATCAACCGCCAGGCCCTGGACCAGGCCCGCGCCACCGGCCTGGCCGATCATCCCGAACTGGGCTACACCATCAGCCGCATTTAGGGCAGCCGCATTTAGGGCAGCCGCATTTAAAGCCTGTCCTGACCGGCCACCAGGAACAGGCGGCGGAAGGGGTACAGGGTCAGGCCATCGTTCCGGCGCGGATAGGCGAGCGCCAGGCGGGCGCCGAGGCGCTCCAGGAACAAGGCGCGCTGGTCGGGCGGCAGGGCGTCGGCCAAGGGTTTCAGGCTGGTGCCCAGCATCCACTGCAGCACCGCGTCCTCGCCCCGCAGCCCCTGCAGATACTCCGTCTCCCAAATGTCCACGGCGGCGCCCAGCGGGCGCAGGAGATCCCAGTAAAAGGCGGGTGCGGCCACCGGATCGGGGCGCAGCAGCGGCGCCAGTCTGTCGCGCCAGGGGCCGTTGGCGGCCAGGGCGCGCATCTCGGTATGGCTGGGGGCCTGGAAATTGCGCGGCATCTGCACCGCCAGCACCCCGCCCGGCGCCAGCAGCCCGAACAGCCGGGGAAACAGCGCCGCATGATCATCGAGCCAGTGCAGCGAGGCGTTGGCGTAAATCAGATCGGGCGGCGTTTCCGGGCGCCAGGCGGCGGCATCGGCCTGGATCCAGGCCGCGCCGGGCAGGGCGGCGCCGGCCGCCTCCAGCATCTCGGCCGAGGAATCGACACCGGTAAGCCGGGCCTCGGGCCAGCGTGCCTGCAAATAGGGGGTGACATTGCCCGGCCCGCAGCCTAAATCGACGATGCCGGCCGGCGCTTCGAGGGGGATCCGGGCCAGAAGCTCCAGGGCGGGGCGCAGCCGCTGATCGCCATAGCGCAGATACTGTCGGGGATTCCAGGTCATTGCGGTGCCTTTCCGGTATTATACCAACCGCCCAATGAATTGCCCGGTTGTATCGTCCCTCGCCGGGCGGCGGCATCCGCCGCCTTGGCCGCTCGCTCAATGCTCGCTGGATACCGGCCAACGAGTCACTTCAATGGTTGGCCGGTATTAGGCGTTGACTCTAGGGCCGGCTGCCCTTATACACCGATGCTTCGTTTTTCCTGAGCATGTTTGGAGTATCCCATCGTGAAGCGCACCTACCAGCCCAGCAAGCTCGTTCGCGCCCGTCGTCATGGCTTCCGCGCCCGCATGGCCACCGTCGGCGGCCGCCGCGTGGTTGCCGCCCGCCGCCGTCAGGGCCGCAAGCGTCTGTCCGCCTAACGCTCCCGTCATGGGGGCCGTGGTCGGGCGGCTGAAACGGCGATCCGAGTTTCTGCGGGTTGCCGCCACACGCTGCAAATGGGCAGCGCCCGGCCTGATTCTTCAGGCGGCCCGCGCCGCCTGCACTGCGCCGCCGCCTTCGGGCGGCGCGTCCGTTCCTGCCTTGCCGTCATCATCCGGCCCCGCTCTGCGGGTGGGCTTCACCTGCAGCAAGAAGGTGGGGAATTCCGTGGCCCGCAGCCGCGCCAAGCGCCGGTTGCGCGCCGCCGCCGCCGAGATTCTGCCCGCCCTGGCCGCACCCGGCTACGATTACGTGCTGATCGGCCGCCAAGAAACTTTGCGCCGTCCCTATGCTCAGCTGTTGCAGGATTTGCGGATCGCGCTAAAACGTGTTGGTGCGTTGCGGGAACCGCAGCCTTCCCAGGCGGCGGCGCCGCCCCCTTTGGCGGAGGATCGAGGCGAATGAGGGTGATCGGCCTGTTGCTGCGTGGAGCGATCCGCGGCTATCAGCTGCTGATCTCGCCTGTTCTGCCGGGCCAGAGCTGCCGTTTTCTGCCCACCTGTTCCCACTACGGCATGGAAGCCATCGCCGTGCACGGCCCCTGGAAGGGCAGCTGGCTGACCTTGCGGCGGCTTTTGCGCTGCCATCCCTGGGGGGGGGAGGGGTATGATCCCGTGCCGCCTGCCGCCGTTCCCGCCGCGCATGGGGCAAAGGCCGCAAAAACATCAAACGGGGCGGAGGCCGCAAAAACGTCACATGCCCCGGACCGGGGTTGCTGCCACCCTGGCCTCCACTAACCCGCCACATCACTCCCGCATCTGGCCGAACCGGTAAGAAGGTTATGAACGAAAACCGCAACATCATTATGGCGATCGCCCTGTCGGTGGGCATCCTCCTGGGCTGGGAATTCTTCCTCTCGAAGCATCCCGCCCCGCAGCCCACCCAGGCCACGGCGCAGAGCGCGGCCAGCGTTAAAGCCGGTGCCGTTCCGGGCGGTGCCGCCGGCGGCTCTCCCGCCGCGCCGGCGGCCCAGACCGAGGCGCAGCGCCTGAGCGCGCTGCTGGCCGAGCCGCGGGTGCGCATCAGCACGCCCAGCCTGAAGGGCTCCATCGCCCTCAAAGGGGCCCGCCTTGATGATCTGTCGCTGGTGAAGTTCCACGAAACCATCGATCCCTCCAGCCCCGACATCACCCTGCTGTCGCCGGCGGCGGGGGCGGGCGCCTATTACGCCGAGTTCGGCTGGGTGGCCGGCGAAGGCAGCAAGGTGGCGCTGCCCGGCCCCGACAGCGTGTGGACAGCCAGCGGCACCACCCTGAGCCCCGGCCACCCGGTGACCCTGACCTGGAACAATGGCCAAGGCCTGGAATTCACCCGCACCTACGCGGTGGATGATGACTATATGTTCACCGTCGGCCAGGCGGTGCGCAACACCGGCGCCCAGACGGTCACCCTGTTCCCCTACGGCCTGGTGTCGCGCTGGGGCACGCCGGAATCCGACAGCCGCAGCTCGATCCTGCATGAGGGGCCGCTCGGCGTTTTCAACGGCACCCTGACCGACGAAACCTACAAGACGCTGAAAAGCGACAAACATCTGATCGAGACGAAGACCACCGGCGGCTGGCTGGGCTTCACCGACAAATACTGGCTGACGGCGCTGATCCCCGATCAGAATGCGGCGATCGATACCCGCATGAGCTGGCGCGAGGCCGATACGACCGACCGTTACCAGACCGACTGGCTGGGCGCGGCCCGCGCCCTGGCCCCCGGCCAGAGCGTGGCGGAGCAGAGCCATCTGTTCGCCGGGGCCAAGCAGCTCGACAAGCTCGATGCCTACAGCACCGCCTTGGCGCCCAAGGGTGATCTGAGGCTGCACATGGCCATCGATTTCGGCATGTTCTGGTTCCTGACCATTCCCTTCTTCCACTTCCTGCGCTTCATCCACGCCCATGTGCCCAATTTCGGGCTGGCCATCATGGTGTTCACCGTGGTGATCAAGGGGGCCTTCTTCCCCATCGCCAACAAGTCGTACCATGCGATGAGCAAGATGAAGAAGCTGCAGCCCAAGATGAAGGAGCTGCAGGAAAAATTCGGCGACGACAAGAACCGCCTGAACCAGGAGATGATGGCCCTTTACAAGCGCGAAAAGGCCAACCCGGTCTCGGGCTGCCTGCCGCTGGTCATTCAGATTCCGGTGTTCTTCGCCCTCTATAAGGTGCTTTACGTCACCATCGAAATGCGTCAGGCGCCGTTCATCGGCTGGATTCATGATCTTTCGGTGCCCGATCCCACCAATCTCTTCACCCTGTTCGGGCTGATCCACTGGGTGCCGCCCCATGTCCTGCATATCGGCATCTGGCCGCTGCTCATGGGCTTCACCATGTGGCTGCAGCAGAAGCTGAACCCGCAGCCCACCGATCCCATGCAGGCCAGGATGTTCACCTTCCTGCCCCTGATCTTCACCTACATGCTGGCCAATTTCCCGGCCGGTCTGGTGATCTACTGGGCCTGGAGCAATCTGTTGTCCATCGCCCAGCAGTGGGTGATCATGCGGCGGGCGGACAAGGCGTGAGCGAGGCCGATCTGTCTTCGGCGCAGCAGGAGGCGGCCCGTCTGGAGGCGGGCCGCCTCCTGTTCGCCCAGGAGTGCCAGTTCGCGGTCGGCACCGCCACGCTGGAGCGCCTGCCCGTGCCCGATCTGCCGGAAGTGGCCTTCGCCGGGCGTTCCAACGTGGGCAAATCCAGTCTGATCAACGCCCTGACCGGGCGCAACGCCCTGGCCCGCACCTCCAACACGCCGGGCCGCACCCAGCAGCTTAACTTTTTCAATCTGGGCGGGCGCCTGATGCTGGTGGATCTGCCTGGCTACGGCTACGCCAAGGCGCCCAAGGATCAGGTGGCGGGCTGGAACCGCCTGGTGAACGATTATCTGCGCGGCCGCACCGTGCTGAAGCGCTGCTATGTGCTGATCGACAGCCGCCACGGCCTGAAGACGGTGGACGAGGAGGTGATGTCCATGCTGGACAAGGCCGCCGTGCCCTATCAGGTGGTGCTGACCAAGGCCGACAAGATCAAGCCCTCGGCGCTGGAGAGCATGCGCGGCCAGGTTCTGGCCGGGATTGCCCGCCGCCCGGCGGCGCATCCCGAGATTTTGTCCACCAGTTCGGAAAGCGGCCTGGGCATCGCCGAGCTGCGCGCCGTTCTGGGCGGCTTCGCCCTTCCCACCGCTGCCACGCCCTAACCTGTTTCCAAGGAGGCATCATGTCCGATCAGACCCGCGCCGATGAACGGGCCGCCTGGCTGGAAAAAGCCAGCACCCTTTCGGAGGCTTTGCCGTTCTTCCGCCAGCATGCCGGCGAGACCATCGTCATCAAGTACGGCGGCCATGCCATGGGCGACGACGGGCTGGCCCAGCTCTTCGCCCGCGATGTGGTGCTGCTGCGCCAGGTGGGCATCAACCCGGTGGTGGTGCATGGCGGCGGACCGCAGATCGGCAGGATGCTGGAACGCCTGAAGATCAAGAGCGAGTTCATCGACGGCCTGCGGGTGACCGACAAGGACACCGTCGAGATCGTGGAAATGGTGCTGGCCGGCTCCATCAACAAGCAGATCGTTTCGGCCATCAACCAGGCCGGTGGCTTCGCCGTGGGGCTGTCCGGCAAGGATGGCGGGCTGATCCGCGCCCGCAAGCTGCGCCGCACCCAGCGCGATCCCGATTCCGAGATCGAGAAGGTGCTGGATCTGGGCTTCGTCGGCGAGCCGGTGGAGGTCAATCCCCATGTTCTCGAGCATTTCCATGCCTCCGACATCATTCCGGTGATCGCGCCCACCGGGGTGGGGCCGTCGGGGGAAACCTACAACATCAACGCCGATACCTCGGCCGGGGCCATCGGCGGCGCCGTGGGGGCGCAGCGCCTGCTGTTCCTCACCGACGTGGCCGGGGTGCTGGACAAGCAGGGCAACCTGATCCCGGAAATGACCGCCAGCCAGGTCAAGGCGCTGATCGCCGACGGCACCATCACCGGCGGCATGATCCCCAAGGTGGAAACCTGCCTGCACGCGGTGGCGCAAGGGGTGGAGGCGGCGGTGATTCTCGACGGCCGCGTGCCGCACGGCATGCTGCTGGAGCTGTTCACCCCGCATGGCGCCGGCACCCTGATCCGCCGCGACGCCGACTGATCCGGCAAAGGCGCCGAAACAAAAGGGGCGGCCTGGGGCCGCCCTTTTTTATGCCCAGTCCTATCCAGAAGCTTAGGCGGCGGCTGATATAGGGATATGGTCCTGGACATTGGGTTCCTGAAATGTAATCTAGTTGACGTATGCGTTAACCTGGCCGCAGATGCCGGGAGGCGTACGAAGGAGGCATTTCGTCACAGGGAAGGAACACAATGTCGTCAGACGAACTCCAGGGCCGGCTCGATGCCGCCCTGCCGCAGTTGGCGGGCTTACGCGCCATCATCAAATTCGATTTGGGGGCCGACGGCCAATGGCTGGTGGATGCCCGCAACGCGCCGCCCAGCCTCAGCGCCGGCACCGACGGGGACGACCCCGACTGCACCATCAGCGCCAGCGCCAAAACCCTGACCAAGCTCCTGGATGGCAGCCTGGATCCCATGCTGGCCTACGGCATGGGGCGTATTCGCGTCAAAGGCTCCATGGGTGTGGCCATGAAGCTGGTTTCGGCTCTGGGTTAAGGGAGGTGCGCATGTCTTTCCCCACTCCGCCGGTGACGGCGCTGGCCCTGGTGGGCACGCTTCTGGGCGCGGTTCCGGCCCAGGCCGCCACGTCGGGCGTTTCCTTCGCCATGCCGAAAACCCCGGCCAGCCTGACCTATACCATTCTGATGGACGGCAATCCCATCGGGCGGGAAATCTATACTTTCCAGCAGCAGGGCGGGCATACCGCCGTGGCGGTGGATACCCGCACCGATGTCAGGGTGCTGTTTCTGAAATTCCATTACCGGCATCAGCGCAAGGAGGACTGGCAGGGCAATCAGCTGCTGGATATGACCGCCAACACCGATGACGACGGCTCGATCCATCATGTCACCGCCGAGGACGGCAAGGCCGGCCTGCATGTGGTGACCGATGGCGATACCCAGGCCCTGCCCGGCGACAGCCTGCCCCTGAGCCTGTGGAACGAGGCGGTGCTGACCCGGCCGGTGCTCTATGGGGTGATCGACGCCGAGGCCTACCACGTGAAGATCGAGGATCTGGGTCAGGCCACCCTGACGCTGGGCAACCATGTGTGGAAAACCCACCATTACCGCATGAGCGGCGATATCGACCGCGAGCTGTGGTACGGCGACGACGGCCTGCTGGTGCAGACCACTTTCGAGCGCCGGGGCTATCCGATCAAATTCGTTCGGCAATAACCTATAAAAAAGTTGATTAACGTATACGTATACCTATTGACGTTAGGTGTCGTATTTACCACAATCGGGGTAACGAGGCGCCCAACAGAGGCGCCGCTTGGGAGGTTTCAACCATGATGGGGACACTTCGTTTCGCCACCTGCGCATCAGTTTTGGGGCTGGGTGTGGCTTTGTCGGCCAGTGGCGCGGCCTATGCATCGGGCATCGCCCTGCGCGAGCAGAGCGCCGAGGGGCTGGGCAACGCCTTCGCCGGTGAGACGGCCAAGGCCTATGACGCCAGCACCGCCTATTACAATCCGGCGGGCATGAGCAACCTGCCCGACAACGAGATTTCCGGCGATGCCACCTGGATCGCGCCGCATGTCCAGTACAGCGGCTCCAACAGCAACCCGCTGGGCGGCTCGGTGTCGGGGGATCAGCCGGGCAATGTGGTCAAGGCGGCGGCCATCGGCTCGGTGTTCGCGGTCTACCGCCTCAATGCCGACTGGAATGTCGGCATGTCGGTCACCACCCCCTACGGCATGCGTTCGGAATACGGCGCCGGCTGGGTGGGGCGCTATCAGGCCATGCATTCCGACGTTACCGACGTCGAATTCTCGCCGGTGCTGTCTTACAAGATCGATGATCACTGGTCGGTGGGCGGCGGTCCGCGCATCGACTACTTCACCGCCAAGCTGGGCCAGGCCATCAATTCCACCGCCGTGGCCTATGGCGCCCTGCATACCGTGATGCCCTTGCAGGACGGCACCGCCAACATCAGCGGCGACGATACCGGCCTCGGCTATGTGGTCAGCGCCCTCTACAAGTACGACGACGCCACCCGCGCCGGCATTTCCTACCGTTCGCGCGTGTTCCATCAACTGGACGGCAATGCCCAGTATTCGCTGCCCGGGGCGCTTTCCCCCTACGCCACGGCTTTGGGGATGAACGATCAGGGCGCCACCGCCAAGATCACCACGCCGGATTCCTTGAATATCGGCCTCTATCACGACATCAACAGCCAGTGGGCGGTGATGTCGGATCTGTCCTGGACGCACTGGTCGGTGCTGCAGAACCTGAACGTGGTGGGCGATAACGGCAGCTCCATCAGCTCCACGCCGGAAAACTGGCGTGATACCTACTTCATTTCGCTGGGCGCCAACTATAAGCCCACCGACAAGTGGGTGATCCATACCGGCGTGGCCTACGACCAGAGCCCGGTGACCGCGGCCAACCGCACCGCCCGCATCCCGGATACCAACCGCTATTACACCTCGCTCGGCGTGACCTACAACGTGCTGTCGAACGTCAGCCTGGATCTGGCCTATGCCCACCTGTTCGCCGACAAGGGCAGCATTACCGAGGAAGCCAATTCGGCCGCCGGTGTGCTGACCGGGTCCTATAACAACAGCGTCGATATCGTCAGCACCGGCATCACGCTGAAGTTCTAAGGCCGCTTCCCCGTCCGCCGGAGCCGGTCTCCGGCGGACGGGAGAGGCCAGGAAACATCGTTTGGAGATCAAGATGCCCGTCGCCATCGACCGGACGACGCCGATTCCGCTCGTCCCCGCGCCCAGCATTCTGGAAGAGTCGGCCCGGCGCTTCGCCGACCGTCCCGCCCTGGACTTCCTGGGCCGCAAAACCAGCTATGGCGAACTGGCCCGCCTGGTGGACCGCGCCGCCCGCGGTTTTCAGCAACTGGGCGTGAAGAAGGGCACCCGTGTCGGCCTGTGCCTGCCCAACTGCCCCTATTACGTCATCAGCTATTTCGCCGTGCTCAAGGCCGGCGGCATCGTGGTGAACTTCAACCCGCTCTATGTGGAGCGGGAACTGAAGCACCAGATCGAGGATTCCGGCACCCGCATCATGGTGACTCTGGATATCCGCCAGATCTACCCCAAGGTGGCGGCCATGCTGGAGGCGGCGAACTGCCTGGAACGCATCGTGGTCTGTTCCATGAGCGGCAGCCTGACCGCCGTGAAAAGCGTGATGTTCAACGTTTTCAAGCGCTCGGAGGTGGTGGCCATCCCCGATGATCTGCACCATGTCCGTTTCGAGCGGCTGCTGGCCAGCCAGGGCGAGGTGCGTCCGGTGGAGATCGTGCCGGAACAGGATGTGGCGGTGCTGCAATATACCGGCGGCACCACCGGCGTGCCCAAGGGCGCCATGCTGACCCACGCCAACATCACCGCCAACACCGCGCAGCTGTGCCGCTGGGTTCCCGAGATATCCCTGGGCCAGGAACGCATGCTGCTGGTGCTGCCGCTGTTCCATGTCTTCGCCATGACGGTGGGAATGAATTTCGGCCTGGCGGTGGGGGCCGAGCTGTTCCTGCTGCCGCGCTTCGAGCTGGAGCAGGTGCTGAAGACCATCACCCGCAAGCGTCCCACCCTGTTCCCCGGCGTGCCCACCATCTATACGGCGCTGAACGGCGCCGCCGAGCAGGGCGCCTGGGATCTCTCCTCGATCAAGGTGTGCATCTCGGGCGGGGCGCCGCTGCCGGTGGAGGTGCGGGCCCGCTTCGAGCAGCTGACCGGCTGCCATCTGGTGGAGGGCTACGGCCTGACCGAATCGGCGCCGGTGGCCACCTGCAATCCCCTGGGCGGCGCCGTCAAGGCCGGTTCGGTGGGCATTCCCATGCCCGGCACCAGCATCGAGGTGCGCTCGCCCCTCGATCCGGCCATCCGCATGGAGCAGGGCGAGAAGGGCGAGATCTGCATCCGTGGTCCGCAGGTGATGGCCGGCTACTGGAACCGCCCCGAGGATACCGCGGCGGTGATGTTCGACGGCGCCCTGCGCACCGGCGATATCGGCTATATCGACGAGGACGGCTACATCTTCCTGGTGGACCGCATCAAGGATGTGATCATCAGCGGCGGCTACAACATCTATCCCCGCGTCATCGAGGAAGCCCTTTATCAGCATCCCGACGTGGCCGAGGTGGTGGTGATCGGCGTTGCCGATCCCTATCGCGGCCAGGCTCCCAAGGCCTTCGTGCGCCTGAAGGACGGCCACGCCGCCACCCCGGAGCAGCTGAAGGACTTCCTGTCGGGCTATCTGTCGCGCATCGAAATGCCCAAGCAGATCGAACTGCGCGCCGAACTGCCCAAGACCATGGTCGGCAAGCTCAGCAAGAAAGAGCTGCAGGCCGAAGAGGCGGCCCAGGCCGCCCCCGTTCCCGCTCACACCGCGTAAGCAAGAAAAGGCTTTGCCAATGGCCTCGCCCATGTTCATTATCCGCGACCTCAAAGTGACGTATAGGGATGTTACGGGCCCCGAACGTCAATTTTCGCCCGTAAATAGGGAACTGTCGCATGGAGAAGATTTACTCGGTTACCGAACTGGCGCGCGAGCTGGGGGTTACCCCCCGCACCATCCGCTTCTACGAGGATCAGGGGCTGATCTCGCCGCAGCGGGCCGGCAATACCCGGGTCTATTCCTATCGCGACCGGGCCCGGATGATTCTGATCCTGCGCGGCAAGCGGCTGGGCTTTTCCTTACGCGATATCAAGGAGTTCCTCGATCTCTACGTGGTCGACACCGCGCGGGTCGAACAGATGCAGCTGCTGATCGCCAAGGTGCGCAGCCGCATGAATCTGCTGGAGGATCAGCGCCAGGCCCTGGAGCAGTCCTTAAGCGAGCTGAAAGAGATCGAGCGCACCGCCATCGAGGCCCTGACGGCCCGGGGCGCATCCATTCCACCGGCCTGAGGCGCCGCATCCGTTCCCCCAAACGGTCTTCGCCTCGGGTTTCTGTCAGACAGTCCATCAGTTTGGAGATCCGTTCATGAAGACCGTGGTTATCGCGGGCTATGCCCGTTCGCCGTTCACGCCCGCCAAGAAGGGCGCTCTGACCACCGTTCGCCCCGATGATCTGGCGGCGGCCACCGTCCGCGCCCTCATCGAGCGCAGCAAGGTCCGTCCCGAGGATATCGAGGATCTGATCCTGGGCTGCGCCTTCCCCGAAGGCGAGCAGGGCCTCAACATGGCCCGTCTGGTGGCCCTGAACGCCGGTCTGCCCCTGACCGTGGGCGGCCAGACCATCAACCGCTTCTGCGGCTCCTCCATGCAGTCGATCCATGCCGCCGCCGGGGCCATCCAGATGGGCGCCGGCGAGGTGTTCGTCTGCGCCGGGGTGGAAAGCATGAGCCGGGTGCCGATGATGGGCTACAACCCGCTGCCCAATCCGGCGCTTTATGCCGCCAATCCCGGCGCCTATATCGGCATGGGCGATACCGCCGAGAACGTGGCCCGCGAGTGGGGCATCAGCCGCGCCGAACAGGAAGCCTTCGCCGTGGAAAGCCACAAGAAGGCGGCGGCGGCCCAGGCCGCCGGGCGTCTGGCCGACGAGATCGTGGCCATCGGCGCCGTCCGGGAAGACGGCTGCGTGCGCGCCGACACCACCGCCGAAAGCCTGGCCGGCCTGAAGCCCGCCTTCAGCGAACAGGGCAGCGTCACCGCCGGCACCAGCTCGCCGCTGACCGACGGCGCCTCGGCCACCCTGGTCTGCTCGCTGGACTATGCCGAGAAGCATGGCCTGGAGCCCCTGGCCAAAATCGCCTCCATCGCCATTTCCGGCTGCCGCCCCGATATCATGGGCATCGGTCCGGTGGGCGCCTCCACCAAGGCCCTGGCCCGCGCCGGCATCAGCGTGGCCGATCTCGGCGTGGTGGAGCTGAACGAGGCCTTCGCCGCCCAGGCCATCGCCTGCATCCGCGATCTCAAGATCCCGTCCGAGATCATCAATCTCGATGGCGGCGCCATCGCCCTCGGCCATCCCCTGGGCGCCACCGGCGCCCGTATCACCGGCAAGGCCGCCGCCCTGCTGAAGCGGGAAGGCAAGCGTTACGCCCTGGCCAGCCAGTGCATCGGCGGCGGTCAGGGCATCGCCACGGTTCTGGAGGCGCTCTAATGGCCGAGATCAGGAAAGTCGCCGTCATCGGCGCCGGCGTCATGGGGGCGGGGATCGCCGCCCATGTCGCCAATGCCGGAATTCCGGTGCTGCTGCTGGACATCGTTCCCGCCGGCGCCGAGAACCGCAACGTCATCGCCGAAGGGGCGGTGGCCAAGATGCTGAAGGCCGATCCGGCTCCCTTCATGTCCAAGCGCGCCGCCAGGCTGGTCAGCACCGGCAATGTGGAGGATCACCTCGACCAGCTGGCCGATTGCGACTGGATCGTCGAGGCGGTGATCGAGCGCCTCGACATCAAGCAGGATCTCTATGCCCGCATCGACAAGGTGCGCAAAGCGGGGTCGGTGGTGTCGTCCAACACCTCCACCATTCCGCTGGATGTGCTGGTGCAGGGCCTGCCCGAGCGCTTCGCCGCCGATTTCTGCATCACCCACTTCTTCAATCCGCCGCGCTACATGCGCCTTTTGGAAGTGGTGCAGGGCGCCAAAACCCGCCCCGAGGCCATCGAGAGCGTCAGCCGCTTCGCCGATGTCACCCTGGGCAAGACCATCGTCATGTGCAAGGACCGGCCCGGCTTCATCGCCAACCGCCTGGGCGTCTACTGGCTGCAGGTGGCGGTGGTGGAAGCCGTCGACGGCGGCTTGAGCGTGGAAGAGGCCGATGCCGTGGTGGGCCGCCCCATGGGCATTCCCAAAACCGGCGTCTTCGGGCTTCTGGATCTGGTGGGGCTGGATCTCATGCCCCATGTCAATGCCAGCATGGCCAAGGCCCTGCCGGCCGAGGATCCCTTCCACGCCGCCAACCGCGATCTGCCGCTGATCACGAAAATGATCGCCGAGGGCTATACCGGGCGCAAGGGCAAGGGCGGCTTCTACCGCCTGAACCGCGCCGGCGGCGGCAAGGTCAAGGAGGCCATGGATCTGGTGTCGGGCGAATACCGTCCGCAGCGCAAGGCCGAGCTGGAGCTTCCGAAAAAGCTCAAGGATCTGCTGGCGTCCGACGGCAAGGCCGGGCGCTACGCCTGGCGGGTGCTGGCCCGCACCCTCTCCTATGCCGCCAGCCTGGTGCCGGAAGCCGCCGACGCCATTCCGGCGGTGGATGAGGCCATGCGCCTGGGCTACAACTGGAAGTTCGGCCCCTTCGAGCTGATCGACCAGCTGGGCGCCGCCTGGCTGGCGCAGCGTCTGGCCGCCGAGGGCATGGCGGTGCCGGCCCTGCTGACCCTGGCGGGCGAGAAAAGCTTCTACCGCGTCGAGGCCGGCAAAAAGCAGTATCTGGGCCTGGACGGCGCCTATCACGATCTGCTGCGCCCCGAAGGCGTGCTGCTGCTGGCCGATATCAAGCTCAATGCCAAGCCGCTGCTGAAGAACGGCTCGGCGGCGCTGTGGGATATCGGCGACGGCGTCACCTGCTTCGAATTCGCCAGCAAGATGAACGCCCTCGACCCCGATATCATGGCCCTGCTCGGCAAGGCCCTGAAGCTGACCGCCAAGTCCTATAAGGCCATGGTGATCTATAACGAGGGCGGCAACTTCTCGGCCGGGGCCAATCTGGGCCTGGCGCTTTTTGCCGCCAACATCGCCGCCTGGACCGAGATCGAGCAACTGGTGGCCGCCGGCCAGGAAACCTACAAGGCGCTGAAATACGCCCCCTTCCCGGTGGTGGGGGCGCCGTCCGGCCTGGCGCTGGGCGGCGGCTGCGAGGTGCTGCTGCACTGCGCCGCCGTGCAGGCCCATGCCGAAACCTATGTCGGGCTGGTGGAATGCGGCGTCGGCCTCATTCCCGGCTGGGGCGGCTGCAAGGAGATGCTGGCCCGCTGGGCGGCCAACCCCAAGATGCCCAGGGGGCCGATGCCCGCCGTGGCCAAGGTGTTCGAAACCATCAGCACCGCCACGGTGGCCAAGTCGGCGGCCGAGGCCAAGGAGCTTTTGTTCCTGCGCCCCGGCGACGGCATCACCATGAACCGCGACCGCCTGCTGGCCGATGCCAAGGCCCGGGCCCTGAGCCTGGTGGACGGCTACGCGCCGCCCGCGCCCGCCGACTACATCCTGCCGGGGGAAAGCGCCCGGGTGGGCATGGTGATGGCGGCCGAGGGCTTCCACCGCCGCGGCATCGCCACCAAACATGATCTGGTGGTGGCCGGCGAACTGGCGCGGGTGCTGTCGGGCGATGGCGCCGACATCAGCAAGCCGGTGGACGAGGCCCACATTCTGGAGGCCGAACGCGCCGCCTTCATGCGGCTGGTGCGCCATCCCGGCACCCTGGCCCGCATCGAAAGCATCCTTGAAACCGGCAAGCCGCTCAGGAACTGACATCATGGCGAATTACCAAGCTCCCCTGCGCGATATGCGCTTCGTCCTCTATGAGCTGAACCAGGGCGCGGATCTCTGCAAGCTGCCCGGCCTCGAGGACATGACCCCCGATCTCTTCGACCCGGTGCTGGAAGAGGCGGCCAAGCTGTGCGAACAGGTGCTGCACCCCCTGAACCGCTCCGGCGACGAGGAAGGCTGCACCTGGGACAACGGCGCGGTGCGCACCCCCCAGGGCTTCAAACAGGCCTACGATCTGTTCCGCGAGGGCGGCTGGACCGGGCTGGCCTGCGCCCCCGAGTTCGGCGGCCAGGGCATGCCGCAGATGATCAACACCCTGGTGTCGGAGATGATCTGCGCCACCAACCTGTCGTTCGGCATGTATCCGGGCCTGAGCCACGGCGCCTATACCGCGCTTTACGCCCATGCCTCCGACGCGCTGAAGCAGGCCTATCTGCCCAAGCTGGTGGACGGCACCTGGGCGGGCACCATGTGCCTGACCGAGCCCCACTGCGGCACCGATCTCGGCCTGTGCCGCACCAAGGCGGTGCCCCAGGCCGACGGCAGCTACAAGATCACCGGCACCAAGATCTTCATCTCGGCCGGCGAGCATGATCTGACCGAGAACATCGTGCATCTGGTGCTGGCCCGCCTGCCCGACGCCCCCAAGGGCATCAAGGGCATCAGCCTGTTCCTGGTGCCGAAGTTCCTGCCCGATGCCGACGGTACTCCCGGCCGGCGCAACGGCGCCGCCTGCGGCTCCATCGAGCACAAGATGGGCATCAAGGCCTCGGCCACCTGCGTGATGAATTTCGACGAGGCCACCGGCTGGCTGGTGGGCGAGGCCGGCAAGGGCATGCGCGCCATGTTCACCATGATGAACGAGGAACGCCTGGCCGTGGGCGTGCAGGGGCTGGGTCTGGCCGAAGCCTCCTATCAGGGAGCGGTGGCCTATGCCCGCGACCGGCTGCAGGGCCGTTCGCTGTCGGGGGTGAAGGCGCCCGACAAGGCCGCCGATCCCATCATCCATCACCCGGATGTGCGGCGCATGCTGCTGACCATCCGCGCCACCACCGAAGGCTGCCGCGCCCTGGCCGCCTGGGTGGCCAACCGCCTGGATATCGCCGAGCACAGCGTCGATGGGCCGGAAAAGCGCGAGGCCGAGGATTTCGTGGCGGTGATGACTCCCATCGTCAAGGCGCTGATGACCGATCTGGCCTTCGAAGCCGCCAACCACGGCATGCAGGTGTTCGGCGGGCACGGCTTCATCCGCGAACACGGCATGGAGCAGCTGGTGCGCGATTGCCGTATCGCCCAGATCTATGAAGGGGCCAACGGCATTCAGGCCCTGGATCTGGTGGGGCGCAAGATGCCGGCCCATGCCGGACGCTACCTGCGCGCCTTCTTCCATCCGGTGGGCGATTTCATCGCCGCCCATGTGGAGGACGACGAGCTGGGGCCGTTCGTGCAGCCCCTGGCCAAGGCCTTCGTGCGGCTGCAGCAGGCCACCGGGCAGATCGCCCGCGTCGGTCTGGCCAAGCCCGAGGAGGCGGCGGCGGCGGCCACCGATTATCTGCGCCTGTTCGGCCTGGTGGCCCTGGCCTACCAGTGGGCCCGCATGGCGCAGATCTCGCTGCCCAAGGCCGATCAGGATCCCTTCTACCGCGCCAAGCTGGGCACGGCCCGCTTCTTCATGGAGCGCATGCTGCCCCAGACCGGCGGCCTGTTCTCGGCCCTGATGGCCGGCGGCGGCGCGCTGATGGATTTCCCGGAGGATGCCTTCTGATCCGGGACGCTCCGCCGCCTTCTGGACAGTGGGGCGGCGGGGTGGTTTGGGGTGGGATGGGGCCGGCGTCGCCAGTCTCCCGGCGGCGCCGCTCCGCCCACCCCCTCTTTTCCCACGAAAGGGCCCTGGCATGAATCTGTGGCTGCGCGTGGTGGCGGTGATCGTTTCCACCTTTTTCCGCCCCCGTATTCCCTTCAGCGGCGACTCGGTGCTGCGCTTCCGGGTGTGGCCCCATGATCTCGACATCAACATTCACATGAACAACGCCCGCTATATGGCGCTGATGGATCTGGGCCGCCTCGATCTCATCGTGCGCTGCGGCCTGTGGCGGCGGGTGCTCAAGGATCGCTGGCAGCCGGTGATCGGCGCGGCGCTGGTGCGCTTCCGCCGCCCCCTGGGGCCGTTTCAGCGCTTCACCCTGACCAGCCGCGTGCTGGGCTGGGACGAGAAGTGGCTTTACATCGAACATGTTCTGCAAAGCGGCGCCACCGTGGCCTGTCATGCCGTGGTGCGGGGGGCATTCGTGGCCCAAGGGGCGGTGATCCCGCCCCAGCAGGTGGCGGATCTGGCGGGCGGAGGGGTCTCCCAGCCTCTGCCCGCCTGGATCGCCGCCTGGCGCGACGCCGACCGCGCCTTCGAGCCCGCCTGACCGCGTTTTATCAAGGATGAAAAACCATGCGTTCTCTTAAAGGCAAAACCCTGTTCATCACCGGCGCCAGCCGCGGCATCGGCAAGGCCATCGCCCTGCGCGCCGCCGCCGACGGCGCCAATATCGTCATCGCCGCCAAGACCACCGAACCCCATCCCAGCCTGCCCGGCACCATCCATAGCGCCGCCGAGGAGATCCGCGCCGCCGGCGGTCAGGCCCTGGCCCTGCAGGTGGATATCCGCGACGAGACCCAGCTGGACAAGGCCGCCGCCGATGCCGCCGCGCATTTCGGCGGCATCGATATCCTGGTCAACAATGCCTCGGCCATCAATCTCACCGGCACGCTGGACACCCCGGCCAAGCGCTTCGATCTGATGATGGGGGTGAACATGCGCGGCACCTTCCTGACCAGCCAGGCCTGCCTGCCCTACCTGAAGCAGGCGGAAAATCCGCATATCCTGATGCTGAGCCCGCCCATTTCCCTGGAGCCGCGCTGGTTCGGCCCGCATCTGGCCTACACCATGAGCAAATTCGGCATGAGCATGTGCGTGCTGGGCCTGGCCGAGGAATGGAAGGAGCGGGGCATCGCCGTCAACGCCTTGTGGCCGAAAACGGTGATCGCCACCGCCGCCCTGGCCATGCTGGGCGGCGCGGTGAAGACCGAGTTCTGCCGCACGCCCGAGATCGTGGCCGAGGCCGCCTGGGCGCTGCTCACCCGCCCCAGCCGCCAGACCAGCGGCCGCTTCCTGCTGGACGAGGAGGTGCTGCGCGAGGAGGGCCAGAGCGATTTCGAGCGCTACGCCGTTTCGCCCGGCCAGCCGCTGCTGCCCGATCTGTTCTTGTAACCCGCTGGCGGCGTCCGCGGGTGGGGGCCCGTGGACCGGCGCCGACGGCCATGGCGGCCGGGGGTGAGGTTCCCCCCGGCCGCCGTGGCCGTTTTTGCTATTGCAGACCAACCGGCCAATGAATTGACCGGTTGTACTGTCCCTCGCCGGGCGGCGGCATCCGCCGCCTTGGCCGCTCGCTCAATGCGCGCTGGATACCGGCCAACGAGCCACGTCAGCGGTTGGCCGGTTTCACCCCGTAGCGGGCCATGAACATGTCGGCGGCGCCGGCGGCCAGCCGTTCCGGGGTCATGCCGGGCTTGGGCGGCACCCCGAGCACGGCGCGCAGGTGCATGTCGCCCTTCAGCATGCCGGTGAAAAGATCGATGGCCAGCGGCATCTCCTCCTCGTCCAGGGCCAGCAGGCCGCGCCGGGCCAGATCGGACAGCAGGGCGGTCAGGCGCTGGATGGCGCGCACCGGCCCCACGCTGTAGAAGGCCTCGCCCACTTCCGGCAGACGCGGGCTTTCCCCCATGATCACCCGGTGCAGGGCCAGGGCCTCGGGGGCCATCAGCAGCGAAACGAAATGGGCGGCCATCTCATAAAGGGCCTGGCGGGCGTCGGAATAGCATTCCGGCAGGGGCAACGGCGCGAAGGCCACCGAGCAGCGGGCGCCGATCATTTCCTCGAACAGGGCGCGCTTGCTGGAGAAATGGGCGTAGATGGTGGCCTTCGACACATTGGCCAGCGCCGCCACCGCGTCCATGCTGGCGGCGGCATAGCCGCTGTCCAGAAAAACCGCCTGCGCCGCAGCCAAAATCGCCTCCTGTTTGCTGGGGGCGGGCTGGCCGGTGCAGCAATCGATTTTTTTTGGACGCGACATTCTTGACCTCTCTGCGGGACGCTGTTATTTACTAAACCGTTCAGTTTAGTTTTTCAACCGGTTCATACGGGAAAGTATGCCATGACCAAGCGCAAAGCACTCATCTTTGTCGGCACCGCCCTCGGCCTGGCCCTGGCGGTGTCCGGCTATGAGTGGCTGACCAATTGGCGCTTTCACGAGGATACCGACGACGCCTACCTGAGAAGCGATATCACCTCCATCAGCCCCAAGGTGGGCGGCCATGTGGCGGACCTGGCGGTGACCGACAATCAGCATGTGCGCAAGGGCCAGCTTCTGCTGCGCATCGACGACCGCGACTACCGCGCCCGGGTGGCCGAGATGCAGGCCCTGGTGGCGGCGCGCGAGGCGGCCCTGGCCAATCTCGAGGCCCGCATCGCCCTGCAGCAGTCCAATGTGTCGGCGGCGGAGGCCCGGGTGGGCAGCGCCTCGGCCGAGGTGGTGCGCTCGCGCGCCGATCTGGCCCGCAGCCGCGCCCTGGTGCGCGACCAGTTCGTCAGCCGCCAGATGCTCGACACCCATCAGGCCGACAGCCTGAAGGCCACGTCCGCCATGCGCGCCGCCGAGGCCACCGCCCAGGCCAGCCGCCGCGAATTCGCCGTGCTCGACAGCGAGCACGCCATGGATCTGGCCCAGCTCGACCAGGCCCGTGCCCAGCTCGAGGCGGCCCGTCTCGATCTGGCCCATACCGTGGTGACGGCGCCGGTCGACGGCGTGGTGGGCAACCGCGGCGTCGAGGTGGGGGAATATGTCCGCCCCGGCACGCCGCTGCTGTCGGTGGTGCCGCTGACCCATGTGTGGGTGGAGGCCAATTTCAAGGAAACCCAGATCGCCCACATGCGCCCCGGCCAGCCGGTCGGCGTCAGCATCGACGCCTTTCCCGGCCAGGAGATCGCGGGCCGCGTCGATAGCCTGTCGCCGGCCAGCGGCGCCGATTTCAGCCTGCTGCCGCCCGATAACGCCACCGGCAATTTCACCAAGGTGGTGCAGCGTATTCCGGTCAAGATCCTTCTCGATCCCGGCCGTGCCCTGGCGGGTAAGCTCCGCCCGGGCATGAGCGCGGTCGTGACGGTGGATACCCACGGACGTGCCGTGGCCAGCGCGGGGGATGCCCCCAAGCTGGCCGACGGGGCGCCCTAAGGCCATGTCCACCGCTCCCGAGGTCCGTCCAGAGACTCCCGTTCCCCTCACCCCCAAGCACCCCGCCGAACGGGCGGTCTCTGGACGCGACTGGATTGGCTTCATGTCCATGGTGGTGGGCATGTTCATGGCCATTCTCGATATTCAGATCGTTTCAAGCTCGCTCTCGCAGATCCAGGCCGGGATCAGCGCCGGCTCCGACGAGGTCTCGTGGGTGCAGACGGCCTATCTCATCGCCGAGGTCATCATGATCCCGCTGTCGGGCTGGCTGGCCCGGCTGCTGTCCACCCGCACGCTGTTCCTGGCCTCCTGCATCACCTTCACCGTGATGAGCGCCGCCTGCGCCTTCGCCTGGGACATCAATTCCATGATCGTGTTCCGCGCCTTGCAGGGCTTCCTGGGCGGCGCGATGATTCCCACGGTGTTCGCCACCAGCTTCATGCTGTTCCCGCAGCGCCAGCAGGCCATGGTTTCGGTGCTGGTGGGGCTGACCGCCACCATGGCCCCCACCATCGGCCCCACCCTGGGCGGCTGGCTGACGCAAAGCCTGACCTGGCACTGGCTGTTCCTGATCAATGTGGGGCCGGGGCTGTTCGTCACCCTGATGGTGTTCCTGTTCGTGCGCGGCGAGGGGCCGCGCTGGGAGATGCTGAAGGGCTTCGACGGCTGGGGCATTCTGTTCGTGGCCGGCTTTCTCGGCTGCCTCGAATATGTGCTGGAGGAAGGCACCCGCAACGACTGGTTTTCCGATCATGTCATCACCACCGTGGCGGTGATTTCCGGCACCAGTTTCCTGCTGCTGCTGTGGCGGGAGCTGACGGTGGCGCATCCGGTGGTGGATCTGCGGGCCTTCAAGGACCGCAATTTTCTCATCGGCTGCTGCTTCAGCTTCATCCTGGGCATCGGCCTCTATGGCTCGGTCTATGTCATCCCGCTGTTTCTCGACGAGGTGAAGCAATACGACTCGCTGGAAATCGGCCTGACCATGATGGTCACCGGCATCTTCCAGTTCATGTCGGCGCCGCTGGCCGGCATCCTGGTCAAGAAGATGGACCCGCGCCTGATGCTGGGCCTGGGTCTGGCCTGCTTCGGCGGCGGTCTTTACCTCAACAGCGCCATCACCGCCGATTGGGGCTATTGGGATATGTTCCTGCCCCAGGCGGTGCGCGGCATGGCCCTGATGCTGTGCTTCCTGCCCATCAACCAGCTGTCGCTGGGCACCCTGCCGCGCGAGGAGGTGCAGAACGCCAGCGGTCTTTACAATCTCATGCGCAACCTGGGCGGGGCCATCGGTCTGGCGGTCATCAACAACGAGATCGTCAGCCGCAACGCCCTGCATCATCTGCGCCTGGCCGAGCGCATCACCGCCGCCCGCGCCGTGGTGCAGGATCAGCTGAACGCCCTGACCGACCGCTTCGACGGCCGCTTCGCCACCGATGCCGCCGGGGCCGCCCGCGCCCTGATCGAACAGCGGCTGATGCGCCAGTCGCTGGTGCTGACCTTCGACGACGTGCTGCTGATGATGGCCCTGGTCTTCGTGCTCGCCTTGTTGCTGATGCCCTTCGTGCGCAAGGTCGATCCCGCCGCCGCCGGCGGCGGCGGGCATTAGCGGGCGTTCCGGTTCTGGCCGCCGTTTAAACCGGATCTCCCCCGGCGGAAACCGCCGCCCGCAGCCGGGCGGCGGTTTCCGCCCACGCGCCGGGCAGGGCGGGCAGCAGGGCGCGGGTGCGGGCGTCGTCGCCGCTTTGGGCGGCGGCGGCGATGGCGGCGGCAAGCTCGGTCAGCCCGGCGGCCTCCACGTAAACCGTGGTGCCTTTCAGATCGTGGGCCCAGCGGCGGATTTCGGCCAGGGATCCGCTTGCGGCCAGCGCCTCCAGGCGGCGCACCGCCTCCTCGCCCCGTTGCAGCACCAGCGCATTCAGGGTGTGCAGGGTTTCGGCGGGCAGATGTTCGGCCAGGGCGGTGGCGGCGCCATGCCGCGCCGCCGGCAGCAGCCGGGCCATGGCGGCGGCCAGATCGCGGGGGGAGACCGGCTTGGCGATGTGGCCGTCCATGCCGGCCTCGCGGCAGCGCCGGGCATCCTCGGCCATGGCGTTGGCGGTCAGGGCCAGGATGGGCACGCGCCCGGCGGCGCCGGGCAGGCGGCGGATGGCCCGCGCCGCCGCCAGGCCGTCCATATCGGGCATCTGCATATCCATCAGCACCAGATCGAAGCCGCCCTCGGCGGCGGCGGCCACGGCGGCGCGGCCATCGGCCACCAGGCGCACCTGATGCCGTCCCTGCGCCAGCAGGCCCTGCACCACCTTCTGATTGACCGGATTGTCCTCGGCCACCAGCAGGCGCAGCGGCGGCAGCGCGGTGACGGGCGGGGGGCGCTGTTCCTCCGGCGGCTGGGCGGCGCCCAGCGGCAGGCGCACCCGGAAGCAGCTGCCGCGGCCGGGGGCGCTTTCAACGCTGATACGGCCGTTCTGGCCTTCCACCAGCCGTTTGCAGATGGCCAGGCCCAGCCCGGTGCCGCCGTAGCGGCGCGAGATGGAGGCATCGCCCTGCTGAAAGGCCTCGAACAGCCCGGCCTGGGCGGCGTCGGCGATGCCGATGCCGCTGTCGGAAACCGAAAACAGCAGGCCGCCGTCCGCGTCCGCCGCCGCTTCCACCCGCAGGGCGATGCCGCCCCGTTCGGTAAATTTCACGGCATTGCCCAGAAGGTTCAGCAGCACCTGGCGCAGGCGCCCGGCATCGCCGGTCAGCCAGTCGGGCAGGGCGGGATCCTGCTCCACGCTCAAGGTCAGGCCCTTGCTCTCGGCCTGCGGGCGCCACAGGGCGGCCACATCGGCCAGCAGCCGGGGCAGGGAGAAAGCCTGATGTTCGAAGGCGATCTGTCCGGCCTCCAGTTTCGAGAAATCCAGGATATCGTCCAGGATGGTCAGCAGGGCCCGGCCCGAGCCCTGCAGCATCTCCAGATCCTGGCGGGTGTCGGCCGGCAGCGGGCGGTCCAGCATCAGGGTGGCCAGCCCCAGAATGCCGTGCATGGGCGTGCGGATCTCGTGGCTCATGGTGGCCAGAAAGTCGGACTTGGCGCGGCTGGCCGCCTCGGCGCGGGCGCGGGCCCGCTCCAGTTCGGCGATCATGTCGTCGCGCTCGTAGCGGGCGGCCAGATCGGCGCGGGCCCGGCGGTTGTTGCCCAGGGCCACCCGCATCATCAGCAGGGTGAAGACATAGAAGTAAACCGCCAGCAGACTGTCGGTGGTCTGATGCCGGGCCAGCAGGGCCAGCCCCACCGGCAGCACCGACGGCAGGGCGTAGCCCAGCACGGCGGGCATCTGGCTGCTGAACACCGAGGTGGCCTGGGCCATGACGAAAATCTGCAGGGTGGTGATGAGGAGGAACAGTCCCCAGGTGGGGGCGCCGGGGATCAGCAGGGCGCTGGCCCCCCAGGCCACGCCGGTCAGGGCGGTGCTGGCGGCCAGCCAGGCGCGGCGGCGGGCGGCGGGGGGATCGCTGGCAAAGCGGCGGCGAGCCTGGTCGATCAGCAGATAGCGCAGGCCCGAGGCCAGGGCGACGCCGCCGAACCACAGGGCGGTGGCGGCGGTGTTGGCCGCCGTGCGGCAGGCATAGGCCACCAGCAGCGCCCCGATCAGGCCGCTGATCAGCGAAAAGTTGGTTTGCGCCATCATCTGGCGGAACAGCTCAAGGCCGATCCGTTCGGATTTGTCTTCGTCGTCCGTCATGCCACGGTCCGTTGCAGTCCCCGCGGCGCCACCATAAGCCGATTGTCTGCCGGCGGGAAGATGCGAGCGTTTTCCCTTCGGACGGCGGCCCCCAGTCAAAAGCGCTTGCCTTTTGCCCCGTCCCCCCCGATAGTCGCGGCGGGAGGCTGGCGCGGACGGGTCCGTCGCCAACCCGGTCAGGTCCGGAAGGAAGCAGCCGTAACGATATTCGATTCGGGTCGATGTCCAGTCTCCCACCTCCATCCAGCGCAGTGGGCGAGATGACCGAAGCGGCAGCCGCCACCCCCTACCGAGTTCTGGCCCGCAAATACCGGCCCACCGATTTCGCCGGGCTGATCGGCCAGGATGCCCTGGTGCGCACCCTCAGCAACGCCATCGCCTCGGGCCGTCTGGCCCATGCCTTCGTGCTGACCGGCGTGCGCGGGGTGGGCAAAACCACCACCGCCCGCATCATCGCCCGCGCCCTCAACTGCATCGGCCCCGATGGCCGGGGCGGCCCCACCGTTTCCCCCTGCGGCCAGTGCGAACATTGCCGCGCCATCGCCGAAGACCGGCATGTGGACGTGATGGAGATGGACGCCGCCAGCCGCACCGGCGTCAACGACATCCGCGAAATCATCGACGGCGTGCGCTACCGGCCCACCTCGGCCCGCTTCAAGATCTACATCATCGATGAAGTGCACATGCTGTCCACGGCGGCCTTCAACGCCCTGCTGAAAACGCTGGAGGAACCGCCCGAGCATGTGAAGTTCATCTTCGCCACCACCGAAATCCGCAAGATCCCGGTGACCGTGCTGTCGCGCTGCCAGCGCTTCGACCTGCGCCGGGTGGAGATGGAGGTGCTGGAACGGCATTTCGCAGCCATCGCCCGGCAGGAGGGGGCGGAGATCGAGCCCGCCGCCCTGGCCATGATCTGCCGCGCCGCCGATGGTTCGGTGCGCGATGGCCTGTCGCTGCTCGATCAGGCCATCGCCCACGGCGCCGGCCAGGTGAGCGAGGCCCAGGTGCGCGACATGCTGGGCCTGGCCGACCGGGCGCGGGTGTTCGATCTGTTCGATGCGGTGATGCGGGGCGATATCGCCACGGCCCTGGCCCAGATGGACGATCAATATGCCGTGGGCGCCGACCCGGCGGTGATCCTGCAGGACATGCTGGAGCTGACCCACTGGCTGACCCGCCTGAAACTGGCGCCCGACAGCGCCGCCGGTCCCGCCGTGTCGGAAACCGAGCGGGTGCGCGGCGGCGCCATGGCCACGGCCCTGTCCATGGCGGTGCTCACCCGCGTCTGGCAGATGCTGCTGAAGGGCCTGGGCGAGGTGCGCGCGGCTCCGGCGCCGCTGCAGGCCGCCGAAATGGTGCTGGTGCGCCTGGCCTATGCCGCCGACCTGCCCAGCCCGGCCGAAGCCATCGAGGCGCTGCGGGCGCCCTCCGGCGGCGGTGCGCCATCGGGCGGCTCCGGTGGCGGCGGCGCTCCGGCGCCGGGCGGCGGGGCGCAGGCCCTGGCCCGCGCCGTGGCCGGAGGCGCGCCCGCCGCCGGCCCGGTGATGCGCGCGTCGCCCGTGGCGGAAACCGGCCTGGCGGCGCAAGGCCTGCCCGCCAGCTTCGCCGATCTGGCCGAACTGGTGATGGAGCGGCGCGAGGCGGTGCTGGCGGCCGAGCTGAAAAGCAGCGTGCATCTGGTGCGCTACGAGCCGGGCCTGCTGGAATTCCGCGCCGCCGAGGGCGCCAGCAAGGATCTGGCCCAGAAACTCAGCAAGCGCCTGGGCGAATGGACCGGCCGCCCCTGGCTGGTCAGCCTGTCGCGCGAGGAGGGGCAGCCCACCTTGCGCCAGCAGCAGCTGGACCGCGAGCTGAAACGCAAGCAGGATGCCGCCAACGAGCCGCTGGTGCAGGCCATTTTGCAGACCTTCCCCGGCGCCAGCGTCGAGGCGGTGCGCGATCTGGCCGAGGCGCCGGAGCAGGACGTGATTTTTGAAACGGCGGATATGGACGCCGCGATGGGAGAGGATGAATGAAAAACCTTGGCAATCTGATGAAGCAGGCCCAGCAGATGCAGGCCAAGATGGCCGAGATGCAGGGCAAGGTGGAGCAGATGGAAGCCTCCGGCGCCTCGGGCGGCGGCATGGTGCAGGTGACCGTCAACGGCAAGGGCGATCTGCGCAAGCTGAAGATCGATCCCTCGCTGCTGGTGCCCGAGGATGTGGAGGTTCTGGAGGATCTGGTGGTGGCCGCCTTCAACGACGCCAAGGCCAAGGTGGATGCCACCATGCAGGCGGAAATGCAGAAGCTGACCGGCGGCCTCAATCTGCCCGCCGGCCTCAAGCTGCCGTTCTGATCCCACGCGCATGGCCGGGTCGGAGATCGAGCGGCTGGTGCAGCTGCTGGCGCGGTTGCCCGGCCTTGGGCCCCGCTCGGCCCGTCGCGCCGCGCTGTTTCTGCTGAAACGGCGCGAGAGCCTGCTGGAGCCGCTGCTCCAGGCCCTGGTCCAGGCCCGCGACGGGGTGAAGACCTGCTCGGTCTGCGGCAATCTCGATAGCGCCGATCCTTGCGCCCTGTGCGCCGACCCGGCCCGTGACGACAGCCTGATCTGCGTGGTCGAGGATGTGTCCGGCCTGTGGGCGCTGGAACGCTCCGGCCTGTTCAAGGGCCGCTATCACGTGCTGGGCGGCGTGCTGTCGGCCCTCGACGGCGTCGGCCCCGACGATCTCAATATCGACCAGCTGAGCCGGCGGGCGGCGGGCGGCGCGGTGCGGGAAATCATCCTGGCCACCGGGGCCACCGTCGATGGCCAGACCACCGCCCATTATATCGCCGACCGCCTCAAGGGCAGCGGCGTTACCCTGTCGCGCCTGGCCCAGGGCCTGCCGGTGGGCGGCGAACTGGATTACCTCGACGACGGCACCATCGGCGCCGCCTTGAAGGCCCGCAAGGTCATCGGCTGAAGCTGGACCCTTGAGGCCCCTCGCCCGCTTGCGGGCGAGGGGGATTTATGCACAGGCGCTGAGCGGCGGTGCGGCATCTCTCATACCAACCGGCCAATGAATTGACCGGTTGTATCGTCCCTCGCCGGGCGGCGGCATCCGCCGCCTTGGCCGCTCGCTCAATGCTCGCTGGATACCGGCCAACGAGTCACTTCAATGGTTGGCCGGTATCAGTCCAGCTGCAGCAGCAGGGCCTTCAGATAGGCGCTTTCCGGCAGGTGCGGATGCAGCGGATGGTCGGGCCCGGCGCCGGCGGCGCGCAGGATGCGGCCGCTGCGGCCGGCCTGGCCCAGGCCGTGGCGCACCTCCTCGGCGAACTGTTCGGCGGGCATGTGGTGCGAGCAGGAGGCCACCAGCAGGAAGCCCTGCGGTTCCACCAGGGCGGCGGCCAGCCGGGTCATCTTGCGGTAGCCCTTGGCGCCGGCGGCGGCATCCTTCTTGGATTTGACGAAGGCCGGAGGATCGGACACCACCACGCCGAAGCGCTCGCCGGCGGCGGCCAGGCGCTCCATTTCGGCGAAGGAATCGGCCCGCGCCGTTTCCAGGCTCACGCCGTTCAGCGCCGCCGCCCGCGCCGCCAGGGCCAGCGAGGCCTCGGAGCGGTCCACCGCCACCACGCGGCTGGCGCCGGCCAGGGCGGCCTGCACGGCGAAGCCGCCGGCATAGGTGTAGAAATCGACCATGCTGCGGCCCCGGGCCAGCCGGGCCACGGCGGCGCGGTTGTCGCGCTGGTCGTAGAACCAGCCGGTCTTCTGGCCGTCCACCAGATCGGCCAGGAAGCGGGCGCCGTTCTCCTCCAGCTCCACCGGGCCGGCAAGCTGGCCCTGGGCGATGCTGTCGTAGAGCTCCAGCCCTTCCAGCTTGCGCACCGGACTGTCGTTCTTCAGCACGATCACCGCCGGGGCCAGCACCCCGTTCAGGGCCTCGATCAGGGCGGGCAGCAACTGGTCCATGCCGGCGGTGTTGGCCTGCAGGGCCACAATATCGCCGTAGCGGTCCACGATCAGGCCGGGCAGGCCATCGGCCTCGGCATGGATCAGGCGGTAATAGGGGCGGCCGATCAGGGTTTCGCGTAAGGAGACGGCGCGGCGCAGCCGTTCGGCCAGGAACGCGGCGTCCACGCCGTCCATCCAGTCGCGCGACAGCAGGCGCACGGCGATCAGCGAATGCGGGTTGAAGGTGCCCACCCCCAGCTTTTCACCGCCGGCATCCATCACCGTGACCAGACCACCCGGCGGCAGGGCCTTGGCGGCGCCGTCCATGACGATCTCGTTGGAGAACAGCCAGGGATGGCCGGCGCGCAGGCGGCGGCTGCGGCCCGGCTGAATGGTGATGACGGGCCGGGCCGACGGCTGGTCGGCGGGCAGGGGCGAAACGGTGGCGGGGCTGTCGGTCATGGCCGGAGTGTACAGCCTTGCCGTTTGGCCGCAAGGGGCGGGTGACGGCGATTTCATCCTTTGCGGGATAAAACCTGAATCAAGGCATTGACTTTGCGGGAGCGAAGGGATTCGCCGTCTTCCTATCCGAAAGTTTGCGAATAGCGGGGGCGGAGGGTGGGAAAAGAGGGGTTGTTTGATCTATATCAATGGGGGGCGGGACCTGTTCTGGCACAGTCCAGCTGACTCGGACCCGGAGACGGGAGCCTTTCCATTGGCTCGTGTACCCCGGAAGGGCTGCCGTACCGGCGGAAGAGGGGGAAATTCTTCCGCAAGCGCGGCTTTACTGGGCTGACCTGCCCGTGACTTCATTACTGGTCGAGACAGGAGTTCGGCATGACCCAAGCGACCACGGCGCATAGCGCTAAAGACGCGACGCCTTATTTTGACAACGTGATTCAGAAGTTCGTCCTGGCGGCGACCTTCTGGGGCGTTGTGGGTTTCCTGGCGGGCGATTTCATCGCCTGGCAGTTGGCTTTCCCGGTGGTGAACCTGAATCTGGAATGGATCCAGTTCGGCCGTTTGCGCCCGGTTCACACCTCCGCCGTGATTTTCGCCTTCGGCGGCAATGTTCTGCTCGCCACCTCGTTGTTCGTGGTGCAGCGGACCGGCCGCGCCTCGCTGTGGGGCGGTGCGGTTCTCGGGAACTTCATTTTCTGGTCCTACAACCTCTTCATCGTGGCCGCGGCCCTGTCCTATGTTCTCGGCATGAGCCAGGGCAAGGAATATGCCGAGCCGGAATGGTGGCTGGACCTGTGGCTCACCGTGACCTGGGTGGCCTACCTGGTGGCTTTCGTGGGAACGCTTTATAAGCGCAAGGAACCCCACATCTATGTGGCCAACTGGTTCTTCCTGGCGATGATCATCACCATCGCCATGCTGCATCTGGGCAACAACCTGGCCGTTCCCACCATCATCTTCGGCGGCCCCTGGTGGAAGTCCTACCAGATCTACGCCGGTGTGCAGGACGCCATGACCCAGTGGTGGTACGGCCACAACGCGGTGGGCTTCTTCCTCACCGCCGGCTTCCTGGGCATCATGTACTACTTCGTGCCCAAGCGGGCCGAACGTCCGGTCTATTCCTACCGTCTGTCGATCGTGCACTTCTGGGCGCTGATCTTCCTGTACATCTGGGCCGGTCCGCACCACCTGCACTACACCGCTCTCCCCGATTGGACCCAGACCCTGGGCATGACCTTCTCGGTGATGCTGTGGATGCCGTCCTGGGGTGGCATGATCAACGGTCTGATGACCCTGTCGGGCGCCTGGGAAAAGCTGCGCACCGATCCGGTGATCCGCTTCCTGGTGACCTCGGTGGCCTTCTACGGCATGTCGACCTTCGAAGGTCCGATGATGTCGATCAAGGCGGTGAACTCGCTGTCCCACTACACCGACTGGGGCATCGGGCACGTTCATTCGGGCGCCCTGGGCTGGGTGGCCTTCGTTTCCTTCGGCGCTCTTTACTATCTGGTGCCGGTGCTGTGGAAGCGTAAGAGCCTCTACTCCATGCGTCTGGTGAGCTACCACTTCTGGATCGCCACCATCGGCATCGTGCTCTACATCACCTCGATGTGGATCTCGGGCATCATGCAGGGCCTGATGTGGCGTGCTTATGACAACCTCGGCTTCCTGCAGTACTCGTTCGTGGAAACCGTGGCGGCCATGCACCCCTACTACATCATCCGCGCCACCGGGGGCGTTCTGTTCGTCGCCGGCTCGCTGATCATGGCCTACAACTTCATTCGCACCATCAAGGGCGACGTGCGGGACGAACTCCCCTACGAAGCTCCTGCTGCTGCGACGGCCCGTGGCTAAGGAGAGCGTCCATGTCCATCCTGAAGCATCACGCCAAGATTGAGACCAACGTTCTCCTGCTGATGGTCGGCATTCTGCTGACCGTGATCATCGGCGGCCTCGTCGAGGTTCTGCCCCTGTTCACCATTCAGTCGACCATCGAGAAAGTGGACGGCATCCGTCCCTATTCTCCCCTGGAGCAGGAAGGTCGCGACATCTATGTCCGTGAAGGCTGCTATCTGTGCCACAGCCAGATGATCCGTCCGTTCCGTGACGAGGTCGAACGCTATGGCCACTACAGCCTGGCGGCCGAATCCATGTACGACCACCCCTTCCAGTGGGGTTCCAAGCGTACCGGTCCGGATCTGGCCCGCGTTGGCGGCAAGTACACCAACGACTGGCACGTCCGCCATCTGACCAACCCGCGCAGCGTGGTTCCGGAATCCATCATGCCGAACTACGCGTTCCTCCATCGTCCGCTGGATACCAGCGACATCGTTGCCAAGATGAAGACGCTCCGCGTGGTCGGCGTGCCTTACACCGAGGACGATATCGCCAACGCCAAGGCGGATCTGGTGGCTCAGGCCAGCGACAGCGCCAATACCGACGCCCTGTTGCAGCGGTATCCGAAAGCCAGCCTGGGCAAGAAGGATAAGACCAGCACCTCCGTCACCGAAATGGACGCTCTGATCGCGTACCTGCAGGTGCTGGGGACCATGGTCGACTTCTCCACCATGAAGCCGGATGCGATCCGCTAAGACGGCGGCGGCAAGACCCCGGTTCGCCGGGGCCTTCCTGCCCCTCTTCAAGGGGATTGCGCGATGAATTTCCCGGGCCGTGCGTCGCGGCCGGTCCGGGAATGAAGACAACGAGGAGCGCTAAAGATGGCGACCAATGTTGAGAAGGATACCGTCTCCGGCCAGTACACCACTGGCCACGAGTGGGACGGCATTAAGGAACTGAACACGCCGCTGCCGAAATGGTGGGTCTGGGTGTTCCTGTCGACGATCGTCTGGGCCATCGGCTACTGGATCGTTTACCCCAGCTGGCCCACCATGCACGGCTACTGGGCCGGCACCTTCGGCTGGCACGCCCGGTCGCAGCTGGTGCAGGATCTGGAAAAGGCCAACGCCGCCAAGCAGGTCTACCTGTCGAAGATCAAGAACGCTTCGCTGGAAGACATCGTCAAGGATCCCGATCTGCTGAACTTCGCCCTGGCGGGCGGCGCTTCGGTGTTCAAGGATACCTGCGCGGCCTGTCACGGTGTCGGCGGTGTCGGCGGCTATGGCTTCCCGGCCCTGGCCTCCGATCACTGGCTGTGGGGCGGCACGCTGGATGAAATCAAGACCACCATCACCTATGGTGTCCGCAACGCCAACCCCAACTCGCACCAGAGCGTGATGCCGGCGTTCGGCGGCGGCGACGCCCTGAACGACGCGCAGTTGTCGGATCTGGCCGAGTATGTGCTGTCGCTGTCGCACAGCTCCAAGGACGCGGCGGCCGCCACGCGCGGCAAGGCCATCTTCACCAACAACAACTGCTACGCCTGTCATGGCGCGGCCGGTGAAGGCAACACCGCCGTCGGCGCTCCGGCGCTGGCCTCGGGCCTGTGGCTCTACAAGGGCAAGGATCAGAAGGCCGAGATCATCTCTCAGGTCAAGCACCCGAAGATGGGCGCCATGCCGGCCTGGTCCGAACGCTTCAACGACACCACCATCAAGGAACTGGCCGTGTACGTCCACTCGCTGGGCGGCGGCAAGTAACCTGATCGGAACAGCGTTTGCTGTGAGAAGGCGCCGCCGGGATCCTCCCGGCGGCGTTTTTCTTTTATCGTCCTGCCGGCGCATGCCGCCGTGGCGCGGCACCGCCCTTTGGCTTATAGTCCGCCGTTCGGGGTGCGGCCTTAATATTGCCAAAATGTGGGGTGATTGCTGGGCCGAGAGGCCGGACGATCCGTTCCATCCCTCCAATCGCTGCGGATGCCCCCGCAAATGCGGACCGCCGCCGGTGGCCCGCCAGGACAACGTGTTGCAGGACCGGAGCAAGAATGAGCGCGATGACTTCTACCCGCCGCCCCGGATGGTGGTACCCCTTCATTTTTGTCGGGGTGTTTCTGGTGGTGCTGGCGATCAATCTGATCATGGCCTATTCCGCCGTGCATACCTTCAGCGGCCTCCAGACCGAGGACGCCTATGAAAAGGGCCTCGAATTCAACAAGATTCTGGCGCAGCGCCGGGCCCAGGCCGAACTGGGCTGGAAGGTGGAGGCGGTGCTGCTGCCGCACGACGCCGCCAATACCGAACGCCACGACGCCGACCTTACGGTGAGCTACGCCGACCGGGCCGGCCATCCGGTGGCCGGGCTGACCGTGACGGCGCGCATGGTGCGTCCCGCCCGCTCCGGCCACGACCTTTCGGTGTCGCTGGTGGAGCGCGAGCCCGGCAAGTATGTGGCCCTGGTGCCGCTGCCGCTGCCCGGCCAGTGGGATATGACGGTGCGGGCCGATCGCGGCGATGTGCGCTATAAACTGGAACAGCGGGTTCTGGTTCCCTGATGAGCACCTGCGCCCATTGCGGATCTGAAATCGGCCCGGCTTCCGATGCCGGGCCGGATTTCTGCTGCCGGGGGTGCCAAGGGGCCTATACCCTGGTGCGGGGCATGGGGCTGGACAGTTACTACCAGCGCCGCTGCATCGATCCGGCGCTGCGGCCCCTGAAGCCCGACGAGGATGCCGGGCCCATCGATTACCGCGCCCATGTGCAAAGCGGCGAAGACGGCCTGGACAGCCTCTACCTGATGGTGGAAGGCATGCATTGCGCCGCCTGCGTCTGGCTGATCGAAAGCCTGCTGGCCCGCCAGCCCGGCGTGGCCGAGGCGCGCATGAACATGACCACCCGCCGTCTGGTGGTGCGCTGGCGCCCGGAGGAGAACGACGCCAACCGGGTGCTGGCTCCGGTGCAGGCCGTGGGCTACCATCTGCAGCCCTATGATCCGGCCCGCCTCAGCAAGGAGGGCGAGCGCCAGGAGAAAGCCCTGCTGCGGGCCATGGCGGTGGCGGGATTCGCCGCCGGCAACGTCATGCTGTTCTCGGTCTCCATCTGGGCCGGCGACGGCGGCAGCATGAACCCGGCCACCCGGTCGCTGTTCCATTGGATCTCGGCGCTGATCGCCATGCCGGCCATCGTCTATTGCCTGCGGCCCTTCGCCCGTTCGGCCATGACCGCCCTGATGGCGCGGCGCACCAACATGGATGTGCCCATCACCCTGGCGGTGGTTTTGGCGTCGGGCATGAGCCTGTGGGAAACCATGCATGGCGGCCATCACGCTTATTTCGATGCCGCCATCTCGCTGCTGTTCTTTCTGCTGATCGGCCGTTACCTCGACAGCCGGGCCCGTGGCCGCGCCCGTTCGGCGGCCGAGCATCTGCTGTCGCTGGGGGCCTCGGCGGTCACCGTGCTGGAGGCCGACGGCAGCCGTCGGCTGCTGCCGCCCGAGCAGGTGCGCGTGGGCATGATGGTGCTGGTGGCGCCGGGCGAACGCATCGGCATCGACGCCACCGTGACGGGCGGACTGTCGGAGGTGGATACCAGCCTGATCACCGGCGAAACCGTGCCGGTGGAGGTGCGGGCGGGTGCGGCGGTGTTCGCCGGCACCCTGAACCTTTCGGGGGCCTTGCGCATGGTGGTGACGGCGGTGGGGGAAAACACCCTGCTGTCGGAAATCGTGCGCATGATGGAAGTGGCCGAGCAGGGGCGCGCCAAATATGTGGCGGTGGCCGACCGGGTATCGCGCTTCTACGCGCCGGTGGTGCATGGCCTGGGGCTGGTCACGTTTCTCTATTGGGTGCTGTTCACCGCCATGGCCTGGCAGGAGGCCCTGCTGACGGCGATCTCGGTGCTGATCGTCACCTGTCCCTGCGCTCTGGCCCTGGCGGTGCCGGTGGTGCAGGTGGTGGCCTCGGGGCGGCTGCTGCGCCGGGGCATCCTGCTGAAATCCTCCACCGCCCAGGAACGGCTGGCCTCGGTGGATACCGTGGTGTTCGACAAGACCGGCACCCTGACCGTGGGGCGCCCGGAGCTGATCCGCGAGGATGCCGCCTGGAGCGAGGAGGACCTGGTCCTGGCCGCCAGCATCGCCGCCGCCAGCAAGCATCCGGTGGCCCGGGCCATTACCCGCGCCCTGCCGGGGGTGCGGGTGGCCGAGGCTGTGCGCGAAGTGCCGGGCTGCGGCCTGGAATGGGGCGAAGTGCGCCTGGGGGGGCGGCGCTGGCTCGGCGTGGCCGACGATGGCGCCGGGCGCAGCGGACCGGAACTCTTTTTACAAAAGCCCGGCTGTCCGCCGGTACGCTTCGCCTTCACCGACCGTCCGCGCCAGGATGCCGCCCAGGTGGTGGCGCGGCTGCGGCGCATGGGGCTGGCGGTGGAACTGCTGTCGGGCGACCGCGCCGAGACCGTGGCCCAGGTGGCGGGTGAGCTTGATATCAAACAATGGCGCGCCGGCTGCACCCCGGCGGAGAAATGCGCCCGCCTGACCGAACTGGCCGCGGCGGGCCACCGGGTGCTGATGGTGGGCGATGGTTTGAACGATGCGCCGGCCCTGGCCCTGGCCCATGTCTCCATGTCGCCATCCTCGGCGGTCGATGTGAGCCAGACGGCGGCCGACCTGATTTTCCAGGGCGGCCAGCTGGGGCCGGTGATCGAGGCGCTGCAGGTGGCCCGCAAGGGCGGCACCCTGGTGAAGGAGAACTTCGTCCTGGCCTTCGGCTATAATCTGATCACCATTCCCATGGCGATGATGGGGATGGTCACGCCGCTGATCGCCGCCATCGCCATGTCCACCTCCTCGGTGGTGGTGATCAGCAATGCGCTGCGGCTGGCGCGAGGGAGGATGCGGTGAAAGCCATTCTGATGCTGATCCCGGTGGCCCTGTCGTTGGGGGCGATCGGTCTGGCGGCCTTTTTGTGGGCCCTGCGTTCGGGGCAGTTCGACGACCTGGACGGCGCCGCCAACCGGATCCTCTTCGATTACGAAGATCCGCCGCCCGAAACCCCGGCCCCGCCGCAAAACCCGCCCCCCGGCGCCTGAGGGACATATCTGGAAGCCGCCTTGGCGGTGGGCCTGATTGTTAAGAAAACAAGACTGGTCTTTGCCGGCCAAGGCGTATAATGATCGCTGGCAAGGATATCGGAGTGGGGAACCCGTCGGTCATGCCGCCATTTGAGCTTGTCATCGACAGGGACCGGGCCGATACGGCGTGCATGCCTTGCACCTTTTGCGGTCTGGGCGAGCTGGCCTTCTGCCACGGTCTTTCGCCCGACCAGATGCGCCGTCTGGCCGCCATCATGGGGCAGGCCAATGTGGAAGCCGATACCACCCTCTTCCGCGAAGGCGATCCCTCGCAGCATTTCTATTCCATCTCCATCGGGGCGGTGAAGCTTTACAAGCTGCTGTCGGACGGGCGGCGCCAGATCACCGCCTTCCTGTTTCCCGGCGATTTCTTCGGCCTGTCCATTCAGGGCGGCTATGCCTATACCGCCGAGGCGCTGACCCCCGTGACCCTGTGCCGCTTTCCGCGCCGCAAGCTGGAGCTTTTGTTCCAGGAACTGCCGGTGCTGGAAAAGCGCCTGCTGGACGCCACCATCAACGAACTGGCGGCGGCGCACGATCAGATGCTGCTGCTGGGCCGCAAAACGGCCCGCGAGAAAATCGCCACCTTCCTGGTGTCCCTGTGGCGCAAGATGGAGGCGCGCGGCGAGCGCCAGGCCCTGCTCAACCTGCCCATGGGGCGGGCCGATATCGCCGACTATCTGGGGCTGACCATCGAAACCGTCAGCCGCACACTGACCGGCTTCAAGCGCGAAGGGCTGATTTCGCTGCCCGACGCCAATCATGTCCACATCCGGCAGGGCGCGGCGCTGACCCGCATTGCCGAAGGCGCCTGACGCCTGTCCCCCAGTCTCTGATCACTCCGCTGGAGAACGTAAGGTGAGCACGGAAGTCACAAGCAAGCGTTTGACGGTGCGCGATATCGCGGGCCGCAAGGGCGGCACGCCGGTGGTGATGCTGACCGCCTACACCACCCCCATGGCCCGCATGCTGGACCCTTATGTGGATGTGCTGCTGGTGGGGGATTCCCTGGGCATGGTGCTTTACGGCCTGGATACCACCCTGGGGGTGAGCCTCGACATGATGATCGCCCACGGCCAGGCGGTGATGCGCGGCAGCTCCAAGGCCTGCGTCATCATCGACATGCCGTTCGGCAGCTATCAGGAAAGCCCCGAGCAGGCCTTCCGCAATGCCGCCCGCATCCTGTGCGAAACCGGTGCCGCCGGGGTCAAGCTGGAAGGCGGCGTGGAAATGGCCGAAACCATCGCCTTTCTGACCCGGCGCGGCATTCCGGTGCTGGCCCATATCGGCTTGAAGCCGCAGCTGGTGCACAGCCTGGGTGGCTTCCGCGCCCAGGGGCGCACCGAGGCCGAGATCGCCGCCATTCTGGCCGACGGCCGCGCCGTGGCCGAGGCCGGGGCTTTCGCCGTGGTGGTGGAAGGCACGGTGGAGCCGGTGGCCCGCGCCCTGACCGAGGATCTGGCCATTCCCACCATCGGCATCGGCGCCTCGCCCCACTGCGACGGCCAGGTGCTGGTGAGCGAGGATATTCTGGGCCTGTTCGGCACCTTTACCCCCAAATTCGTCAAGCGGTATGCTGAATTGTCGGGCCTGGTGGAAGAGGCGGCCAAGGCCTATGCCGACGAGGTGCGGGCCCGCACCTTCCCCGGCCCGGAGCATTGTTTCAAGAGCAACTGGTCGAGGACAGCCGACAAGTGACCTTTCCGATTTTCCGTACCGTCGCCGCCTTGCGCGCCCAGGTGGCGGCCTGGCGCGGGCAGGGCCTGCGCGTGGCGTTGGTGCCCACCATGGGCGCGCTGCATGATGGGCATCTGACCCTGGTGCGCCAGGGCCTGAAAAAAGCCGACCGGGTGGTGGCCTCGGTGTTCGTCAATCCCACCCAGTTTGGCCCCAACGAGGATTTCGCCGCCTATCCCCGACGCGAGGCCGAGGATGCCGCCCTGCTGGCCGGGGCCGGGGCCTCGGGGCTTTACGCGCCGTCGGTGACGGAGATGTATCCATCCGGCTTTTCCACCAGCATCAGCGTTGCCGGAGTCTCGGAAGGCCTGTGCGGCACGGTGCGGCCCGGCCATTTCGCCGGGGTGGCCACGGTGGTGACCAAACTCCTGCAGCAGGCCGGTCCCGATCTGGCCCTGTTCGGCGAAAAGGATTACCAGCAGCTGCAGGTGATCCGCCGGGTGGTGCGCGATCTGGATCTGCCGGTGCAGATCGAGGGCGTGCCCACGGTGCGCGAAGCCGACGGCCTGGCGTTAAGCTCGCGCAATGCCTATCTCACCCCGGAACAACGGGCCATCGCTCCGGCGCTGCATGGCGTGCTGACCGCCCTGGCCGAACGGCTGGCGGCGGGCGAGACGGCGGCGGTCCTGACCGCCTGGGGCCGCGATCAGCTGCTGGCCGCCGGCTTCGACAGCGTCGATTATCTGGAGGTGCGGGCCGCCGAGGGGCTGGCGCCCCTGGAGCGGCGCAGCGAACCGGCCCGCATCCTGGTGGCGGCGCGCCTGGGCAAGGCCCGCCTCATCGACAACATCCCCGCCTGATCGCATGGAGCGGTTCCGGCGAAGCCGGAACCGCGTAAAGCCTTAGCGGCGCATGAGCGCCAGAGGCAAAGGACCATGACGGTTCCGGCGAAGCCGGAACCGCGTAAAGCCTTAGCGGCGCATGAGCGCCAGAGGCAAAGGACCATGACGGTTCCGGCGAAGCCGGAACCGCTCATCCAGAGAGGCCGGACGGACTCATACCGGCCAACCATTGAAGTGACTCGTTGGCCGGTTTCCAGCGAGCATTGAGCGAGCGGCCAAGGCGGCGGATGCCGCCGCCCGGCGAGGGACAGTACAACCGGTCAATTCATTGGCCGGTTGGTATCAGTTGCCACCGACGGAGCGGACCCACCGGGTATGAAACTGCTGGTAAGCCGTCTGACCTGGTTTCTTTCTAGACGGCGTCTCCCCCACAGGGATGGCCGGGTCAAGCCTGGCCAAG
>MLJW01000147.1_pt1 | contig 65585 bp, 46 predicted proteins | sample 888231 | NCBI WGS metagenome assembly MLJW01 (sample SAMN05788063, study PRJNA343431) | mine drainage metagenome | isolation source: sample collected from the inflow into an acid mine drainage treatment plant... | place: Germany: Lusatia, lignite mining district
CGATGCAGGCGGTGAGCGAAGGCCGGGACGAGCCGCTGGTGGTCGTCGATTACGCCCATAGCCCCGATGCGCTGGAACAGGCGCTAGCGACGCTGCGCGAGCTGGCGGCGGCGCGCGGCGGCGAGCTCGTCTGCCTGTTCGGCTGCGGCGGCCAGCGCGATGCCGGCAAGCGCCCGCTGATGGGGGCGGTGGCCGAACGTCTGGCCGACCGGGTGCTGATCACCAGCGACAATCCGCGGACCGAGGACCCGCTGGCGATCATGGAAGACATCCTGCAAGGCATGAAGAGCGCTGCGCGGGTCGAGCCGGACCGGGCCGCCGCGATCAGGATGGCGGTGATGGCTGCCGCGGCGAAGGACGTGGTGTTGCTCGCCGGCAAGGGCCACGAGTCCTACCAGGAGATCGGCGGCGTCCGTCTGCCCTTCGCCGACCTGGAGCAAGCCGAGCGGGCGCTGTCGGCGCGGCGGGCCGGATCATGATGACGCTCTCCGCAGCGGCCCAGGTCACCGGTGGCGCGTTGGTCGACGCTGACGCCAACTTCGAGGGCGTGTGCACCGACAGCCGCAGCGTCGCCGCCGGCGCACTGTTCATCGCCCTCAAGGGGGAGCACTTCGACGGCCACGATTACGTCACCGCGGCGCTCCGTGCGGGTGCGGCAGCGGCGCTGGTCGAGGGCTCCTGGGTCGAGGCGCACGGGGTACAGGGGCTGCCGCTCCTGGCCGTGACCGACACCCGGCTGGCGCTGGGCCAGCTCGCCGCCAGCTGGCGCGGCCGCTTCGGGCTGCCGCTGATCGGCGTCACCGGCAGCAACGGCAAGACCACGGTCAAGGAAATGTGCGCCGCGATTCTCAGGGAGCAGGCGCGCGCCGCCGGCCAGGACCCGGCCGGCGCGGTGCTGGCCACCGAGGGCAATTTCAACAACGACATCGGCATGCCGCTGATGCTGCTCAAGCTGAACGCCGGACATCGCGCCGCGGTGATCGAGATGGGCATGAACCATCCGGGCGAGATCGACTATCTCACCCACATCGCGCGGCCCACCGTCGCCGTCGTCACCAACGCCCAGCGCGCCCACCTCGCCGGACTGGGCAGCATCAAGGCGGTGGCGCTGGCCAAGGGCGAGATTTTTTCCGGGCTCGCGGTTGACGGCGTCGCCGTGATCAACTGCGACGACGCCCACGCCGCGCTCTGGCGCGAGCTGGCCGGCGCCCATCGCGTCGTCGGCTTCTCGGTGGACGGCGCCGCCGATGCCCTGGTCACGGCGGAAGTCACGCCGCTCGCCTTCGGCAGCCGGCTGCAGCTAGCCACCCCGGCCGGGGCGGCGGCGGTCGAGCTGCGGCTGCCCGGACGCCACAATGCCGCCAACGCCCTGGCGGCGACCGCGGCTTGCCTTGCCGCCGGAGCGGATCTCGCCGCCGTGGTCGCCGGCCTGTCCGCTTATGCCGGCGCCAAGGGCCGGCTGCAGCGTCTGCCGGCGGCAAGCGGCGCGACGCTGATCGACGACAGCTACAACGCCAATCCGGACTCGATGCGCGCCGCCATCGACGTGCTGGCGGCGCTGCCGGGGAAGAAAATCCTGGTGCTCGGCGACATGGGCGAGGTCGGCCCCGCGGCAGCGCAGTTCCACGACGAGGTCGGCGGCTACGCCAAGAGCATGGGCATAGACCGGTTGCTGGCGGTGGGCGAACTGACGGCCACCGCGGTGCGCAATTTCGATGGCGGCGCCAGCCATTTCAAGAACGTCACGGCACTGATCGAAGTGTTGCGGGGCCTGCTCGATGCGAACACGACGGTGCTGGTCAAGGGGTCGCGCTTCATGAAGATGGAGCGCGTGGTCCATGCCATCGAGGTGCAGGGAGGGAAATCCAATGTTGCTTGAACTCGCCCAATGGCTGGCGAAGGATGTCCGCGCTTTCAACGTCTTTGCCTACATCACGCTGCGCGCGGTGCTGGCCGCCCTGACCTCGCTGATCATTTCCTTCATCTTCGGCCCGATGCTGATCCGCTGGCTCACCGCCAAGAAGATCGGGCAGGCGGTGCGCGACGACGGTCCGCAAAGCCATCTCATCAAGGCCGGCACGCCGACCATGGGCGGTGCCCTGATCCTGGTCTCGATGACCGTGAGCACGCTGCTGTGGAGCGAACTCAACAATCGCTTCGTCTGGATCGTGCTGGCGGTGACGCTGGGCTTCGGCGTGATCGGCTGGGTGGACGACTGGCGCAAGGTGGTGCACGGCAACCCCAAGGGACTGTCGGCCAGGAAGAAGTTTTTCTGGCAGTCGGCGATCGGCCTGATCGCCGCCGTGTATCTGGCCTTCTCGGTGTCGGCCCACGACAACGCGCGCTTCCTCGACCTGTTCTGGGCCTGGCTGCAAAGCGGCTTCAGCATCCATCTGCCGGCCAGGGCCGACCTGATCGTGCCCTTCTTCAAGAGCGTGTCCTATCCGCTCGGCGCCTTCGGTTTCATCGCGCTCACTTTTTTCGTCATCGTCGGCACCAGCAATGCGGTGAATCTCACCGATGGACTGGACGGACTGGCGATCATGCCGACGGTGATGGTCGGCGCGGCGCTGGGCATCTTCGCCTACGTCGCCGGCCACGCCGGCTATTCCAAGTACCTGCTGATGCCCTATATCCCCGGCGCCGGCGAGCTGACGGTGTTCTGCGGCGCGATGGTCGGCGCCGGCCTGGGCTTTCTCTGGTTCAACGCCTATCCGGCCGAAGTGTTCATGGGCGACGTCGGCGCGCTGGCGCTGGGCGCCGCCCTGGGCACGGTGGCGGTGATCGTGCGCCAGGAGATCCTGCTGTTCATCATGGGTGGCGTGTTCGTCGCCGAGACCCTGTCGGTGATGCTGCAGGTGTTGTACTTCAAGTGGTCGGGCGGCAAGCGCATCTTCCGCATGGCGCCCCTGCATCACCACTACGAACTGTCCGGCTGGAAGGAAACGCAGATCGTGGTGCGCTTCTGGATCATCACCATCATGCTGGTGCTGTTCGGATTATCGACCTTGAAAATACGATGAACCTCTCGGGAAAACTGGTACTCGTTCTCGGCCTGGGCGAATCAGGGCTGGCGATGGCGCGCTGGTGCCAGCGGCTGGGCGCGCGCGTGCGCGTCGTCGACACGCGGCCAGCACCGCCGGCGCTGGCGGCGCTGCAGGGCAGCGTGGCCTCGGCCCAGTTCATCGCCAGCGACTTCATCCGCAAGCCGGACAAGTCCCTGCTCAAGAGCGTCGACCTGATCGCGCTCTCGCCCGGACTCTCGGGCGGTTCGCTGCTGGTGATCGAGGCGCAGGGCCGGGGCATTCCGGTGCAAGGCGAGATCGAACTGTTCGCCCAGGCGCTGCGCGGTCCGGCCAGGCGCGGCGAGGGCCAGGGGCCAAGCCGCGTCATCGCCATCACCGGCACCAACGGCAAGACCACGACCACGGCGCTGACCGGGCACCTGTGCCGCGCCGCGGGCCGTGACGCGGAGCTCGCCGGCAACATCTCGCCCTCGGCGCTCACCGCCCTGATGGCGCGCCTGGACCAGGGCCGTCTGCCCGACGTGTGGGTGCTGGAGCTGTCGAGCTTTCAGCTGGAGACGACCCGTTCGCTCGATGCCGATGCGGCGACGGTGCTCAATGTCAGCGAGGACCACCTCGACCGCTACATCGACCTCGATGAGTACGCCAGCGCCAAGATGCGTATCTTCCAGGGGACCGGCGCGCAGGTGCTGAACCGGCAGGATGCGCGCGTTCGCGCGATGGCGCTGCCCGGCCGCCGGCTGGCGAGCTTCGGCCTCGACGCGCCGGGGATGGTGGATGACTTCGGCCTGCGCATGAAGGATGGCGAGCCCTGGCTGGTGCAGGGCGAGCATTACCTGCTGGCGCAGTCGGCGCTGCCCATCGCCGGTCTGCACAACGCCGCCAATGCACTGGCGGCCCTGGCGCTGTGCCAGGCGATCGGCCTGCAGTTGCCGCGTCTGGTCGAAGGCTTGAAGAGCTTCGAGGGCCTGCCGCACCGCGTCGAGAAGATCGCCGAGATCGGCCTGGTGCGCTACTTCGACGACTCCAAGGGCACCAACGTCGGCGCCACGGTGGCGGCGCTCACCGGCATCGGCGGCGGAGACGGCGGCAAGATCGTCCTCATCGCCGGCGGCGAGGGCAAGGGCCAGGATTTTTCGCCGCTCGCGCCAGCGGTGCGGCAATACGCGCGGGCGGTGGTCCTGATCGGCCGGGATGCGCAGTTGATAGCGGCGGCGATCGCCTCATCCGGCGTGCCGCTCGTTCATGCCGAAGACATGGCGGCCGCGGTGCGCGCCGCCGCCGCCGCCGCCCGGCCGGGCGACGCGGTGCTGCTGTCGCCGGCCTGCGCCAGCTTCGACATGTACCGCAACTACGGCCACCGCGCCGAGGTCTTCGCCGCTGCGGTGCGGGCGCTGGCGGGAGCCGCCGCATGATGCGCCAGATGCCGTCCGCCGTGCCGCAGGAGATCGACGTCTGGCTGCTCTGGTCGGCGCTGTCGCTGCTGCTGTTCGGTCTGGTGATGGTCTATTCGGCCTCGATTGCCACCGCCGAGGCGAGCAAATTCACCGGCTATCAGGCGGCCTATTTCCTGGTCCGGCACGGAGTGTTCATCGCCATCGGCCTGATCCTCGGAGCGGTGGCCTTCCAGCTCCCGGTGCGCGCCTGGCAGCAGGCCGCGCCCTGGCTGTTCCTGGCCGGCTTCGTGCTGCTCCTGGCGGTGCTGGTGCCGCACCTCGGCCGTTCGGTCAACGGCGCCCGGCGCTGGCTGCCGCTGGGACCGGTGAATCTTCAGCCCTCGGAGTTGACCAAGCTCCTGGTGGTGCTCTACGCCTCCGATTACACGGCGCGCAAGCTCGCCGACATGGATTCGTTTCGCCGCGGCTTCGTGCCGATGGCCGCAGTGATGCTCCTGGTCGGCGGCCTGCTGCTCAAGGAGCCGGACTTCGGCGCCTTCGTGGTGGTCGTCTGCATCGCCGTCGGCATCCTGTTCCTGGGCGGCATCAACGCCCGGCTATTCGGTGCGCTGGTGGTGGTGCTGTTGGCCGGCTTCGTGGTCCTGATCTGGATCTCGCCCTACCGCCGCGAGCGCATCTTCGGCTTCATGGATCCCTGGCAGAACGATCTCGGTCGCGGTTATCAGTTGTCCCACGCCCTGATCGCCTTCGGCCGCGGCGAGTGGTTCGGCGTCGGCCTGGGGGCCAGCGTCGAGAAGCTGTTCTACCTGCCCGAGGCGCATACCGATTTCCTGCTCGCGGTCATCGCCGAGGAGCTAGGCTTCGTCGGCGTTGCCACGGTGATCGGCCTGTTCGCGCTGATCGTGCAGCGCGCCTTCGTCATCGGCCGCCAGGCGCTGACGCTCGACCGGGTCTATGGCGGTCTGGTGGCGCAGGGCATCGGCATCTGGATCGGCGTCCAGGCCTTCATCAACATGGGCGTCAATATGGGTTTTCTGCCGACCAAGGGCCTGACCCTGCCGCTGATGAGCTTCGGCGGCTCCGGCATCGTCGCCAACTGCGTCGCCCTCGCCATCCTGCTGCGCGTGGATTATGAAAACAGATTGCTCATGCGGGGGCAGCCCGCATGAGCAATCTGTTTCGGCGCAGGCTAACTTGCGCGAGCAAGTTAAACCCCGTCAGGGGTGGCCGCAGCCAAAACCATCCGATTCATGCGGGGGCAGCCCGCATGAGCAATCTATTTCGGCGCAGGCTAACTTGCGCGAGCAAGTTAAACCCCGTCAGGGGTGGCCGCAGCCAAAACCATCCGATTCATGCGGGGGCAGCCCGCATGAGCAATCTGTTTCGGCGCAGGCTAACTTGCGCGAGCAAGTTAAACCCCGTCAGGGGTAGCCGCAGCCAAAACCATCCGATTCATGCGGGGGCAGAGCGCATGAGACATCTGTCACCGCCGTCATTGCGAGCGAAGCGCGGCAATCCGAGATTGCTTCGTCGCTCCGCTCCTCGCAATGACGGCAGTGAATCGTCATTGCGAGCGCAGCGAAGCAATCTCCGGGCAGACTGCCGCGGCCTTCGGCCTCGCAGTGACGAACGGAGGAAGTCCCTGTGGGACGAGGGTAGTGGACACACGGTCCGCACGGACTTCGCCGGAGACATTGAGCGATGACTAAGACCCTACTGGTCATGGCCGGCGGCACTGGCGGACACATCTTTCCCGGGCTGGCGGTGGCGGACTGCGTCCGCGATCAGGGCTGGCGCGTGGTCTGGCTGGGCAATCCGGCCGGCATGGAAGCCCGTCTGGTGCCGGCGCGCGGCTACGAGCTGGTGCCGCTTGCCTTCGGCGCGCTGCGCGGCAAGGGTTTCTTGAAAAAGCTGCTGCTGCCGATAAATCTGCTCTCCGCCCTGTGGCGGGCGCAGCGCGCTCTGGCTCGCATCCGCCCGGACGTGGTGCTCGGCATGGGCGGCTTCATCAGCTTTCCCGGTGGCCTGATGGCGGCGCTCAGCGGGCGGGCGCTGGTGGTGCATGAGCAAAATTCGGTGGCGGGGCTGGCCAACCGCGTCCTGGCGCGCGTCGCCACCCGCGCCCTGACCGGATTTCCCGGCACCTTGAGGCGCGGCGAGTGGTGCGGCAATCCGCTGCGCCCCGAGATCGCCGCCCTGGCCGGCCCGGCACAGCGCTACCAGGATCGCACCGGGCCGCTGCAGCTTCTGGTGCTGGGCGGCAGCTTGGGCGCTGCCGCCTTGAACGAGAGCGTTCCCCTGGCGCTGGCGCTGCTGCCCGAGGCGGAGCGGCCGCGCGTCGTGCATCAGTCGGGCGAGCGACACCTCGAAGCGCTGCAGCAGAACTATCGGGCGGCGGGGGTCAAGGCCGACTGCGTCGCCTTCATCGAGGACATGGCCGGCGCCTACGCCTGGGCCGACCTGGTGATCTGCCGCGCCGGCGCGCTCACCGTCGCCGAACTGGCCGCCGCCGGTGTGGCCAGCATCCTGATTCCCTTCCCGCACGCGGTCGATGACCACCAGAGCGGCAACGCCCGCTTCCTGGCCAGTGCCGGCGCCGCCATCCTGCTGCCACAGGCGGAACTGACGCCGCAGAAGCTGGCGCTGGTCCGCAATCTGACCCGCGAGCAACTGCTGCAGATGGCCGAGAAGGCGCGCGCCCTGGCCAAACCGGAGGCCACCGCGGCGGTGGCGCGGGCGTGCATGGAGCTGGCCAAATGAGGGCTCGCCATGAAGCATAAAATCCAACGGATTCATTTTGTCGGCATCGGCGGCTCGGGCATGAGCGGCATCGCCGAGGTGCTGGTAAATCAGGGCTATCAGGTGAGCGGCTCCGATCTGGCCGACAGCGCCGCGACGCGGCGACTGGCAACGCTCGGGGTGAGGATTGCCTTTGGCCACGCTGCCGCCAATATCGCCGGTGCCGACGCCGTGGTGGTGTCCACCGCGGTTCGTCCCGACAACCCGGAAGTCGTCGCCGCGCGCGAAGCGCAGATCCCGGTGGTGCCGCGCGCCCTGATGCTGGCCGAGTTGATGCGCCTGAAGCAGGGCATCGCGGTGGCCGGCACCCACGGCAAGACCACGACCACCAGCCTGATCGCCAGCGTCCTGGCCGAGGGCGGTCTCGATCCGACCTTCGTCATCGGCGGCCGCCTGAACTCGGCCGGGGCCAACGCGCGGCTCGGCCAGGGCGAGTTCCTGGTTGCCGAGGCCGACGAATCGGACGCCTCCTTTCTCCATCTGCAGCCGGTGATCGCGGTGGTCACCAACATCGACGCCGACCACATGGAGACTTACGGCCACGACTTCAACCGCCTGAAGCAGGCCTTCGTCGATTTCCTCCAGCACCTGCCCTTCTACGGCGTCGCGGTGCTCTGCGCCGACGACGCCAACCTGCGCGAGATCATGCCGCGGGTGTCGAAGCAGATCGTGCGCTACGGCTTCGATGCCCGGGCCAACGTCCGCGCCGAGAACGTCGTGGCCTCGGGCGGACAGATGCGCTTCGATTGCGTGCGCGAAAACGGCAGCGTCAGCTGCTTCCCGGTCACGGTGAACCTGCCGGGCAGGCACAACGTCCTGAACGCGCTGGCGGCGATCGCCGTGGCCACCGAGGTGGGCGTGGCCGACTCGGCCATCATCCGCGCGCTGGCCGAGTTCAAGGGCGTCGGCCGGCGCTTCCAGCGCTATGGCGAGATTTCTCTGGCCGGCGGCGGCAGCTTCACCCTGATCGACGACTACGGCCATCACCCGGCGGAGATGCAGGCGACGCTGGCCGCGGCGCGCGGCGCCTTCCCCGGACGGCGCCTGGTGCTGGCCTTCCAGCCGCACCGATATACGCGCACCCGCGACTGCTTCGAGGACTTCGTCAAGGTGCTCTCCGGCGTCGATGGCCTGTTGCTGGCCGAAGTCTATGCCGCCGGCGAGGCACCGATCGTCGCCGCCGACAGTCGCTCGCTGCTGCGCGCGATCCGTGTCGCCGGCAAGATCGAGCCGAGGTTCGTCGATGACATCAACGAGATGCCCGGCGCGATCCTGGACGCCGCCCGCGACGGCGACGTGGTGATCACCATGGGCGCCGGCTCGATCGGCGCCGTACCCGGAAAGCTGCAAAAGGGCGGAGCGAGCTGATGGGCGCCGCCAGCACCTTGCGCGGACAATTGCGCCGCGACGAACCGATGGCGCGGCACGTCTCCTGGCGCGCCGGCGGGCCGGTGGCGCGCGCCTACTTTCCCGCCGATCTGGCCGACCTGTCCGCCTTCCTGCGCGGCCTGCGCCGCGACGAGCCGCTGTTGTTCGTCGGCCTGGGCAGCAATCTGCTGGTGCGCGACGGCGGTTTCGACGGCACCGTGGTGTTCACCCACGGCGCCCTGAAGACGCTGCGGCTGGAGGCTGACTCCGGCCTGATCTATGCCGAAGCCGGCGTCGCCAGTCCCAAGCTCGCGCGCTTCGCCGCCAACCACGATTTCGCCGGCGCGGAATTTCTGGCCGGCGTGCCCGGTACGGTCGGCGGCGCGCTGGCGATGAACGCCGGCTGCTACGGCGGGGAAACCTGGCAGTTCGTCGAGCGGGTGCTGATGGTGGATCGTCACGGCGAATTGAGTGCGCGGCCTGCGGCTGACTTTGTCGTCGGCTATCGCCACGTCGGCCTGATCAAGGCCTGCGACGAATGGTTCGCCGCCGCCTGGCTGCGCTTTCCGGCCGGCGACGGCCGGGCCTCGCGCACGCGCATCCGCGAGCTGCTGGCGCGGCGCGTAGCCAGCCAGCCGCTGGCGCTGCCCAACGCCGGCTCGGTGTTCCGCAACCCGCCCGAGGATCACGCCGCCCGCCTGATCGAGGCGGCCGGACTCAAGGGTCTCGCCGTCGGCGGCGCGCGAGTCTCGGAAATGCACAGCAATTTCATCGTTAATCCGGACGGTGAAGCGACGGCGGCTGAGATAGAAATGCTAATCGGCCAAGTCCAGGCTCGGGTCGGGGAAAAGTTCGGTATGCAATTGCATTGCGAAGTGCGGATCGTGGGGGTGAGCGTTTGAAAGCCAGGGAGTTCGGCAAGGTGGCGGTGCTGATGGGCGGATCTTCCGCCGAGCGGGAAATTTCCCTGCTCTCGGGCGAAGCCGTGTTGGCGGCATTGCAGCGTGCGGGTGTCGCTGCGCACGCCTTCGATCCGGCGCAGGTCGAGCTGTGGGAGCTGAAGAAGCAAGGTTTTGAGCGCGCCTTCATCGCCCTGCACGGACGCTACGGCGAGGACGGCACGGTCCAGGGCGCGCTGGAGACCCTGGGCATTCCCTATACCGGCAGCGGCGTGCTGGCCTCAGCCCTGGCCATGGACAAATGGCGCACCAAGCTGGTCTGGGCCGCCGCCGGTCTGCCCACGCCCCGCTACCAGCTGCTCGACGAGCAGACCGACCTTGCCCGCGTTGCGCAACAACTGGGTCTGCCGCTGATCGTCAAGCCGGCGCGCGAGGGCTCCTCGATCGGCGTCACCAAGGTCGAGACGATGGCTGCACTGGCGCCCGCCTATGCCGCTGCGGCGGCGCTCGATTCCCTGGTGCTGGCCGAGGAATTCATCGCCGGACAGGAAATGACTGCCGCTATTCTGGACGAACAGGTATTGCCGCTGGTGCACATCGAGGCGCCTTCGGGCGCCTACGATTACCAGAACAAGTATTTCACCGACGCGGTCCGCTATCACTGCCCCGCCGCGCTGGCCCCGGCGCTAGAGGCGGAGATCGGCCGCGTCTGCCGCTCGGCGTTCCAGGTGCTCGGCTGCCGCGGCTGGGGCCGCGCCGACCTGATCGTGCAAGCGGACGGACGTTTCTTCCTGCTCGAAATGAACACCGTGCCGGGCATGACCGGCCACTCGCTGGTGCCGATGGCGGCGCGCGCCGCCGGCATCGGCTTCGACGAACTGGTGTTGCGGATCCTGGAGGGCGCACGACTTGGCTAAATTCGGCAGCGTCAAGCGTCGGGAGCTGAAGGCCAGTCGCCAGGCCAGGGCCGCGGCGCGGCCATCGGGCGACGGCTTCTGGGACCGGCCGCAGCTGGTGACCCTGGTCGCCGACCTGCTGCTGTTGCTGGCCGGTGCTGCGCTGCTCTATTCCTCGGTGCTATTGACCACGCGTCTGCCTTTTTTTCCGCTGCGACAAGTGGTGGTGGCCAACGCGCTGGCCAGGGTGACGCCGGGCGAGATCGCGTTGGTCGCGAAACGCTCGCTTTCCGGCAATTTCTTCACCGTCAATCTCGATGATGTGCGCGTTGCGCTGGAGCAGTTGCCCTGGGTCCGCCGCGCCGCGGTGCGGCGCCATTGGCCGGACGGCATCGAATTGACGGTCGAGGAGCAAGTCGCCGCTGCGCGCTGGCAGCATGGACTGGGCGAGCCCGGTCTGGTCAATGAGCAGGGCGAACTCTTTAGCGCACCGAGAGCGCCGGATCAGGCGGCGCTGCCGCTCCTGGCCGGGCCTCTGAGCAGCTCGGCGGAGGTGCTGTCGCGCTACCGCGAGTTCTCGACCATGCTCGCGCCGCTGCATCGCACGCTGCGGCTGGTGGCGCTGTCGCCGCGCCAGTCCTGGCAGTTGCGCCTGGACGACGGCCTGATCCTGAAGCTCGGCAAAGATCACGCCAAGCACCCGATCGAGGAGCGGATCAACCGCTTCGTCGGCACCTACGCCGAGGTCAAGAGCCGCATCAAGGTTCCGATCAGCGTCATCGACATGCGCTACCCGAACGGCTTCGCGCTGCAGCCGGGCGTCCCACAAAACGATAAAGGCAATGCATGACTAATCTTTCCCCCAGCTTCCTAGTCCCATGAGCAAGGAAGCCAAGGACCTGATCGTCGGGCTCGACATCGGCACGTCGAAGATCTTCGCCATCGTCGGTGAGCTGACGGCGGAAGGCACACTGTCCATTCTCGGTATCGGCAGCCAGGAGTCGCGCGGCCTGAAGAAGGGCGTGGTGGTCAACATCGAGGCGACGGTCAATGCCATCTCGCGCGCGGTCCAGGAAGTCGAGCTGATGGCCGACTGCAAGGTGACCGAGGTGTACACCGGCATCGCCGGCGCCCACATCAAGAGCAAGGATTCCAACGGCATGGCGGTGGTGCGCGAGAAGGAGGTGGCGCAGCTCGACGTCGAGCGCGCCATCGAAGCCGCCAACGCGACGCCGATCTCGGCCGACGATCAGATCCTGCACACCCTGGTGCAGGAATTCATCGTCGATGGCCAAGACGGCGTCAAGGAGCCGATCGGCATGGACGCCAAGCGGCTCGAGGTGCGCGTGCACATCGTCACCGGCGCCGTCACCTCGGTGCAGAACATCGTCAAGTGCGTCCATCGCTGTGGCCTCGAAGTGGTCGATCTGGTGCTCCAGCCCCTGGCCTCCGGCCACGCCGTGCTCACCGACGACGAGACCGACGTCGGCGTCTGCCTGGTGGACATCGGCGGCGGCACCACCGACATCGCAGTATTCAGCCAGGGCGCGATCCGCCACACGGCGGTGATCGCGATCGCCGGCGACCAGATCACCAACGACATCGCCATTGCGCTGCGCACCTCGACCCAGGATGCCGAGGAAATCAAGATCCGCTATGGCGTCGCGCTGCAGCAGTTGGCCGATTCCCAGGAAATGATCGAGGTGCCCGGCGTCGGCGACCGGCCGTCCACCCAGCTGTCGCGCCAGACCCTGGCCGGGGTGGTCCAGCCGCGCGTCGAGGAGATCTTCCAGAAGGTCCAGGACGAGCTGAAGAAGTGCGGCTACGAGCGCCTGCTGCGCGCCGGCGTGGTGATCACCGGCGGCGCCGCGGCGATGCCCGGCATGGTCCAGTTGGGCGAGGAGATTTTCCACAACACGGTCAAGCTCGGCGTGCCGCATTACGACGGCAACCTGCGCGACATCGTGCGCAATCCGCGCTATTCGACGGCCATGGGACTGATGCTGGAAGGCATGGCGCAGAAGAAGCGCGGCCTCAAGGTGCAAGGCACCAGGAGTTTCAAGCAGGTACTGGCGCGGATGCGCTCCTGGTTCGTGAAGAATTTTTGATTGTAGTTCCTAGAAGGAGGCGAGCATGTTTGAAATCGTAGACAAGGATCCGAGCCCGACCGTCATCAAGGTCATCGGCGTCGGCGGCGCCGGCGGCAACGCCGTCGAGCACATGATCCGGGAGGGCGTGCAGGGCGTCGAGTTCATCTGCGCCAACACCGACGGCCAGGCGCTGAAGAAGAGCTCTGCCGGGATCAAGCTGCAGTTCGGGCCGGGCCTGGGCGCCGGCGGCAAGCCGGAGAAGGCGCGCGATCACGCCATGGCCGAGCGCGAGCGGATCGCCGCGGCGCTCACCGGTGCCCACATGGTGTTCATCACCGCCGGCATGGGCGGCGGCACCGGCACCGGTGCGGCGCCGATCGTCGCGGAGGTGGCGCGCGAGCTGGGGATACTGACCGTGGCGGTGGTCACCAAGCCCTTCGAGTACGAAGGCCGGCGCATGAGCCTGGCCGAGCAGGGTCTGGCCGAACTTGCTCAGCACGTCGATTCGCTGATCGTCATCCTGAACGAGAAGCTGATGGAAGTGCTGGGCGAAGAGGTGAGCATGCTCGACGCCTTCAAGTCGGCCGACAACGTGCTCAAGAACGCCGTCGGCGGCATCGCCGAGATCATCAACGTTCCCGGCCTGGTCAACGTAGACTTCGAGGACGTGCGCACCGTGATGGGCGAGATGGGCAAGGCGATGATGGGCTCGGCCACCGCCGCCGGCGTCGATCGCGCCCGCATCGCCGCCGAACAGGCGGTCGCCAGTCCGCTCCTGGAAGGCATCGAGCTGTCCGGCGCGCGCGGCGTGCTGGTCAATATCACCGCCAGCGGCTCGCTCGGCATGCGCGAGGTCAAGGACGTGATGAACACCATCCGCAACTATGCCGCGCCCGACGCCACGATCATTTTCGGCACGGTGTTCGAGGACGGCATGGAGGACCAGCTGCGCGTCACCGTGGTCGCCACCGGCCTGGGCGGCGCCATCGCCAAGCCCCAGCCGAAACCGTCGATCAGCGTCGTGCCCAGCCTGCGCACCGGCACCGACGACCGGCTCTTCGAGGGCGCCAACGGCAGCCTCGAACTCGGCCTGCCGGCGGTGTTCCAGTCGGGGCGCAGCGGCGCGCGCAATGCTGCGGTCGATGCGATGGCCGCCAGCGGCGTGGACAAGTACGACATCCCCGCCTTCCTGCGCAAGCAGGCCGACTGAGGCCATGACGGTGCGCTGGCAGCGGCGGTGGCGGGGGCTCGCCATGGTAGAATTCGCCTCCTATCCTTAGCCCTCCAGCCATGCTCAAGCAGCGCACCCTCAAGACCCTGGTCAGCGCCACCGGCGTTGGCTTGCACAGCGGCGTCAAGGTGACGATCGCGATGCGCCCCGCAGCACCGGGAACCGGAATCGTGTTTCGCCGGGTCGATCTCGATCCGCCGGTCGATCTCAAGGCCGATCCCTACAGCGTCGGCGATACCCGGCTGGCTTCCTGCCTGGAGCGGGACGGCGTCAAGATCGCCACGGTCGAGCACCTGATGTCGGCGCTGGCCGGCCTCGGCATAGACAACCTCTACATCGACGTCGATGCCGCCGAGCTGCCGATCATGGACGGCAGCGCCGCGCCCTTCGTCTTCCTGCTGCAGTCGGCCGGCATCCTCGAACAGAATGCGGCGAAGAAATTCCTGCGCGTGAGAAAGCGGGTCGAAGTGAAGGAGGGCGACAAGTGGGCGAGGTTGGAGCCCTACGAAGGCTTCCGCCTGTCCTTCTCGATTGCCTTCAACCATCCCGCGGTGAGCCAGACCGGCACCCAGGTCACGATCGATTTCGCCGAGCATTCCTATGCCCGCGAGGTGGCGCGTGCGCGCACCTTCGGCTTCATGCAGGACGTTGAAATGATGCGCGACAGCGGCCTCGCCCTGGGCGGCAGCCTGGAAAACGCCATCGTGATGGACGAGTACCGGGTGTTGAACAGCGACGGCCTGCGCTATGTTGACGAATTTGCCAAGCACAAGCTGCTCGACGCCATCGGCGACCTGTACCTGGCCGGCCACCCGCTGCTCGCCTCTTTCACCGCGCACAAGTCCGGCCACGCGTTGAACAACGCCCTGTTGCGCGCGCTGCTCGCCGATCAGAGCGCCTGGGAGTTCGCCAGCTTCGAGCGCGACGAGGACACCCCCACGGCGGTGGCACAGCTCTATCCGCAAGCGGCCTGAGCGCTCCAGGCGCCGCTCCGACCTACACCCTTCAGGATATGCACTAGCGGGCGCGGCTGATCAGGCGCTCCAGCGCGTCCTTCAGCGGTGAACCTGGCGGCAATTCAGACGACAATGAAGTTAGTCCTTGCTTCGCGCGATTGCTAATGGCCGAAAGGGATATGCCTGCTGACGGCGCCGGAGGAAAATCCCGGGGTTGCACCTTGACCCGGATTTCGCTAAGCTCGACGCCGCTTGAGCGCAATTCTTCGCCCAGGCTGGGCGCCAGTTGGCGCAGTTTCGTCGCTACCGCGCCGTTGTCGGCGTGAATGATCACAACGCCCAGCTTGTAGTTGGCGACCCGGCAGGCCCGGGTCAGATTGTCCGGAACCGCCGCATCGATCAGTCGCTGCAGCGACAGCAGGCGCCCCGCATGGGCGGCAAGGCGGGCCATCGCCTCATCGGCATTGAGGCAGTCGTCGAGAGTACGCGCTTGCATAAGAGGCCTCGTGCCAAGGGAGAACAAGCTGCATATTATTCTCGTCTCAGACCGGATGGCAAAGGCCAGGAGCATTCAGCTCACCTGGCGCCATTTCGTGCTGGCGATCGCCGGGTTTCTCGCCCTGGTGGTGACGCTCAGTTCCTTGTTCTCCTACGTCACCGTGCGCCATGCGGCGCAGATTCATCTGCCCTTTCTGCAGGACCTGCTGCGCGCGACCAATGACGCCGAGGCCGAGCGGAGCAAGACCTTCCTGCGCGACAACCTCAACGCGATGGCGGTCAAGCTCGGCCAGATGCAGGCCCAGCTGATCCGCATCGATTCGATCGGCGCGCGTTTGTCGGAGATGGCCGGACTCAAGCACGACGCCCTCAAGGGTGGTCAAGGCGGCCCGCTGGTGGATCCGAGCCCGCTGTCAGCCGCCGACCTGCAGAACGCGCTCCTTGCGCTCAGCCGGCGGGTCGAGACCACTGGCGACAGCTTTTCCTTGCTGGAATCGCGCTTGCTGGAAGAGCGCGTGCGAAAAAGCATGCTGCCGACCACCCTGCCGGTGAGGGCGGACTGGATCTCGGCGGGTTTCGGCTGGCGCATCGACCCCTTCACCGGGCTGCGGGCGATGCACGAGGGCGTGGATTTCGCCGCCGAAGTCGGCACGCCCATCGTGGCGGCGGCCAGCGGCGTAGTGATCACGGCAGAACCGACGCCCGACTATGGCAACCTGGTCGAGATCGACCACGGCAACGGCATCACCACGCGCTACGCCCACGCCTCGAAGCTTTATGTCAAGGTCGGGCAACTGGTCCGGCGCGGCCAGAAGATCGCCGTCGTCGGCACCACCGGCCGTTCCACTGGCCCGCATCTGCATTTCGAAGTGCGCGAGAATGGCGTCGCGGTCAATCCCAATAGCTTCCTGCAACACGCTGAAGCAGCAACGCATCTCGCCCGGCGCTGATGCCGCTGCTCTGATGCCACAGACGGTGGCGCGCGTCACCGTGCTAAAATTCTAGCTTTCGCCGTCCTCGGCGATCACGGGTAAGCGCATGATTTCCGGTCTTCTCAAGAAAATATTCGGCAGCCGCAACGAGCGGCTGATCCGCCAGTATTCGCTCACCGTGCGCAGCATCAACGCGCTCGAACCCGCCATGCAGGCGCTCTCGGACGAAGCCCTGCGCGGCAAGACCGACGAGTTTCGGGCTCGTATCGCCGCCGGCGAAACGCTCGACGCCCTGCTGCCGGAAGCCTTTGCCGTGGTGCGCGAGGCGGGTGTGCGCGTGCTCGGCATGCGCCACTTCGACGTGCAGATGATCGGCGGCATGGTGCTGCACGCCGGCAAGATCGCCGAAATGCGCACCGGCGAGGGCAAGACCCTGGCGGCGACCTTGCCCGCCTATCTCAACGCCCTGCCGGGCCTAGGCGTGCACGTGGTCACGGTCAATGACTACCTCGCCCGTCGCGACGCGGAATGGATGAGCCGCCTGTACGGCTTTCTTGGCCTGACGGTCGGCATCAACCTGTCGCAGATGGAGCACGACGAGAAGCAGGCCGCCTACGCCGCGGACATCACCTACGGCACCAACAACGAATACGGCTTCGACTACCTGCGCGACAACATGGTGTACACGCAGGCCGAGCGCGTCCAGCGCGCGCTCAACTTCGCCATCGTGGACGAGGTGGACTCGATCCTGATCGACGAGGCGAGAACTCCGCTGATCATCTCCGGCCAGGCCGAGGACCACACCGATCTCTACGTCAAGCTCGACACCGTGGCGCCGCTGCTCACGCGCGGCGAGGCGGGCAAGCAACAGGGCGACCCCGACACCGGCGACTACACCGTCGATCTCAAGTCGCACCAGGTGCTGCTCACCGAGGCCGGTCACGAACACGCCGAGGAAATCCTCTCGCGCCTGGGGATGTTGCCGGAGGGCGGCAGTCTGTACGAGCCGGCCAACATCATGCTGATGCACCACCTCTACGCGGCGCTGCGCGCGCACAACCTCTACTTCCGTGACCAGCAGTACGTGGTCCAGGACGGCGAGGTGGTCATCGTCGATGAATTCACCGGCCGGCTGATGTCCGGACGGCGCTGGTCCGACGGCCTGCATCAGGCGGTGGAGGCGAAGGAGGGGGTGGCGATCCAGAACGAGAACCAGACCCTGGCCTCGATCACCTTCCAGAATTTCTTCCGCATGTACGCCAAGCTCTCGGGCATGACCGGCACGGCCGACACCGAAGCCTACGAGTTCCATCAGATCTACAATCTGGAGACCGTGGTCATTCCAACCCACCGGCCGATGATCCGCGAAGACCGGATGGATCAGATCTATCGCACGGCGCTGGAGAAGTACAAGGCGATCATCAACGACATCAAGGACTGCCACAGCCGCGGCCAGCCGGTGCTGGTCGGCACCACCTCGATCGAGAACTCGGAACTGCTCTCCGGACTGCTGGACCAGGAGAAGCTGCCGCACCAGGTGTTAAACGCCAAGCAGCACGCCAGGGAGGCCGAAATCGTGGTCCAGGCCGGCCGCCCGGGGGTGATCACCATCGCCACCAACATGGCCGGCCGCGGTACCGACATCGTGCTGGGTGGCAACGTCGAGAAGCCGACCGAAGCGATCAAGGAAGACCCGTCCTTGAGCCCGGAGCAGAAGGCGGAGCGGATCAAGGCGCTGCGCGCCGAGTGGGAGCAGCGCCACGCGGCGGTGCTCGCCGCCGGCGGCCTGCACATCATCGGCTCGGAGCGCCACGAATCGCGGCGCATCGACAACCAGTTGCGCGGCCGCTCCGGCCGTCAGGGCGACCCGGGCTCGTCGCGCTTCTATCTGGCGCTGGACGACCAGTTGCTGAAGATCTTCGCCGGCGAACGCTTGAACAGCATCATGGTGCGTCTGAAGATGCCCGAAGGCGAGGCGATCGAGCACCCGCTGGTGACCCGCTCGCTGGAATCGGCCCAGCGCAAGGTCGAACAGCGCAACTTCGACATCAGGAAGCAGTTGCTGGAGTACGACGACGTCGCCAACGACCAGCGCAAGGTGATCTACCAGCAGCGGAACGATCTCCTGGCGACCGAGGACATCTCCGAGACGGTCACCGCGATGCGCCAGGGCGTGGTCCACGACACCTTCCTCGCCCACGTGCCCGCCGGCAGCGTCGAGGAGCAATGGGAGATCCCGGCCCTGGAGCTCGCGCTGGCCGCCGATTTCCAGTTGCAGTTGCCGCTCAATGAATGGATCACCAAGGAGCCGGATCTGGCCGAGGAGGATCTGCTGCGCCGCATCCTCGACGCCGCGGATGCCGCCTACGCCGCCAAGGTTGATCAGGTCGATGCCGAAGCCTGGCACGGCTTCGAGCGCAGCGTCATGCTGCAGAGCCTGGATAGCCACTGGCGCGAGCACCTGGCGGCGCTCGACCACCTGCGCCAGGGCATCCACCTGCGCGGTTATGCGCAGAAGGATCCGAAGCAGGAATACAAGCGCGAGGCCTTCGATCTGTTCGAGAGCCTGCTGCAGTCGGTGCGCCTGGAGGTGACCAAACTCTTGATGACCGTCGAGATCCGCTCCGAGGAGGCGATCGAGGAAGCCATCGAGGAAGCCGAGACGCCGCCGGCGCTGGCCAACGTCCAGTATCACCACGCCGGCTACGACGAGGTGCTGGGCGCCGCCGCCGACAAGCCGGCGCAGCCGATCCAGCGCCACACCGAGAAGGTCGGGCGCAACGATCCCTGCCCCTGCGGCTCGGGCAAGAAATACAAGCACTGTCACGGGAAGCTGAGCTGAGCCAGGATTTGCAGACCATCGCCGAGGATGGTGATGCCGTTCTCATCCTCGACCAGACGCTGCTGCCGCGCCAGATCTCGCAGCGCCGGCTGAATACGCTCGCCGAAGTCGCCGACGCCATCCGTTCCATGCAGGTGCGCGGCGCACCGCTGATCGGCGCCTGCGCCGCTTACGGCGTCGCCCTGGCGCTGCGCCGGGATGCCGGCGATGACGCGCTCGATGCTGCGCTCGGCACGCTGGCCGCGACGCGGCCCACCGCGGTCAATCTCGACTGGGCGCTGGCCCGGATGCGCCGGGTGATCGAGCCGCTGGCACCGGCATTGCGGGCGGAGGCCGCCTGGATCGAGGCGCGCGCCATCGCAGCGGCGGACGCCGCCGCCAATGCCGCGATCGGCCGCCACGGCCTGGATCTGCTCGCCGGCATCGCGGCCGGCGCGGGGCGTCGAGAGCCGGTCCGGCTGATGACCCACTGCAACGCCGGCTGGCTGGCGACGGTGCGCCACGGCACGGCGCTCGCCCCGGTCTATGCCGCGCACGACGCGGGTGTCGCCGTGCATGTCTGGGTGTCCGAGACGCGCCCGCGCAACCAGGGCCTGCTCAGCGTCTGGGAGCTGGCCCGGGCCGGGGTGCCGCACACGCTGATCGCGGACAATGCCGCTGGTCTGCTGATGATGCGCGGGCAGGTCGATATCGTCGTGGTCGGCGCTGACCGCATCGCCGCCAACGGCGACACCGCCAACAAGGTCGGCACCTACCTCAAGGCGCTGGCGGCGCGCGCGCACGGCATCCCCTTCTACGTCGCCGCGCCGGTGTCCACCATCGACCATGCTTGCCCCGACGGCGAACGCATCCCGATCGAGGAGCGCGACAGCCGCGAGCTCGGCGCCGGAGCCGAGGTGCCGGTCGCAAACCCGGCCTTCGACGTCACCCCGGCGAATCTGATTGCCGGCATCATCACCGAGCGCGGCGTCATCCCGCCGGGAAACCTCGGGGAATTGGCATGAGCGCGCTGCGCGAGCAGGTGCTGGCCACGGCCCGCGCCATGAACGCCGCCGGCTTGAACCGCGGCACCGCCGGCAACGTCAGCGCCAGGTGCGATGCGGGCTTCCTGGTCACGCCGACCGGCCTTGCCTACGACGAGATCACGGCCGCCGATATCGTCGGCATGACCCTGGCCGGAAGTGCCAGCGGCGACCGCAAGCCTTCTTCCGAATGGCGCTTCCACCGCGACATCTATGCTTCCCGGCCCGATGCCGGCGCCGTCGTCCATGCCCATCCGCCCTTCGCCACGGCGCTGGCCTGCATGGGGCTCGACATCCCGCCCTTCCACTACATGATCGCGCGCTTCGGCGGCGCCGAGGTGCGCTGCGCCGCCTACGCCACCTTCGGCAGCCAGGAGTTGTCCGATGCAGCGGTGAAGGCGCTCTCCGGCCGTTCGGCCTGCCTGCTCGCGCACCACGGCATGCTGGCTGTCGGGGGCGACCTGAAACAGGCGCTGGCGCTGGCGGTGGAGCTGGAGACGCTCGCCGAGCAGTACTGGCGCGTGCTGCAGCTTGGCGAGCCGCGGCTGTTGCCGCCAGAGGAAATGGAACGGGTGCTGGAGAAGTTCGCCGGCTACGGCCAGCAATAAAAAACGGCCGCCCGAGGGCGGCCGTTCGAGTGATGCGGGAGCTTCTCAGAACCAGTGGTCGATGCCGAACATGATGCCGTTCTGGCTGTCTTGGGTCTGGGCGCCACCGTAACCGATGACCGAGGAGCCGTCCAGGTTGGTATGGTCGATGTCGGCGTAGAGGATGGTGCTCTTGGACATATTGTATTTGGCGCCGACGACGAACTTCTTGCTCTGGCCGTCGATGGCGGCGAGATTGGTGGTCTTGGTGTCGAAGTAGCCCGCCAGCAAGGCCGCAGCCGGGGTCATCGCGTAGCTGCCGCCCAGCCACCAGTTCTTGGTGTCACCGGAAGACTTCGCCACTTGATCAGCGGTGTTTTTGTCGTAGCCGGCCGCGACTTCGAACGGGCCGGTCTTGAAGGCGCCGCCGACGGTCCATTGCTTCGAGGTCAATTGGTTCGTCGCGTCCTTCTGCGTGCGATAGGCGCCGCCCACGTTGATCGGGCCATTGCCGTAGCTCAAGCCGCCTTCCGTGGTGGCACTGGCGCCGGACATGCCGGGAACCTGACCCAGGGCGTGTTCAACGCGCACGGTCAAGCCATTGAAGCTGCCGGTGTACTGGATGTCGTTGTCGCGACGCAGACCGTCCAGGCCCACCAGCGGGACGGCGCCGGTGAAGGTGTAGTGGAAGGGATCGTAGGCGGCGACGGTCTTGAAGATCGCCGTGTAATTGCGGCCCAGATCCAGCGAGCCCCAGGCGCCACCGAGGCCGACATTGGCCTGCCGTTGGAAAATCTGATTGGTGGCATTGTCGAGCCCGCCGTTGCCGGACAGGTAGCCCATTTCCAGGTTGAAGTGCGCATCCAGGCCGTTGCCCAGATCTTCCTTGCCGGTGAAGCCGAGACGGTTGGCAGCGTAGTCACCCTTGCCGTTGTCGGTTCCATTAGCGCCACTTCCGGTTGCGCCCATTCCCAGCACGGAGTCACCCTTGGCATCGACGTTGGTCACATTGCGAAGGCCCATGTCAATGTTGCCATAAACGGTGACGCTGGATGCGGCGAAGGCGCCGCCGGACATCAGACCGGCGACGGCCAGAGCGATCAGTTTCTTTTGCATGTATGTTTCTCCTAGTTGGTGAAGAGTGCGGGCTTCTGTCTCGTCACGTGGTCGGCGTGTGCTGCATGTGCTGCGAGGGCCGCCCGCGCTATTCGCTTCATGGTTGAAGCTTCGCCAAGTTTGCCCTTCGGCGGCCGGGTGCGGCAAGGAGAATCAAGCTCTGCCGGCGGGATCGATGCTTATCTGTTGTTTTTTAGCAACAGGCGCGAGAGTTCTGCGCCGGGAGAAGGCGCGCGCATCAAGGCCTCGCCGATCAGGAAGGCATTGACGCCGGCGTTTTGCATCAGGGCCACGTCCTCCGGTTCGAGGATGCCGGATTCGGTGACCAGGATCTTGTCCTGGGCGATGCGCGGAACCTGGTCCAGGGTGGTGGCAAGATTCACCTCGAAGCTCTTCAGATCGCGGTTGTTGATGCCCACCAGCGGGGTCGCAAGCTGCTGCGCCAGATCGAGCTCGGCGCCGTCGTGGACCTCGACCAGCACGGCCATGCCGAGCTTCCCGGCCACCGCCTCCATCTCCTGCATTTGTGCCAGCGACAGGGCGGCCGCGATCAGCAGGATTGCGTCCGCGCCCATCGCCCGGGCCTCGGCGACCTGATAGACATCCACCAGGAAATCCTTCCTCAGCACCGGCAGGCGGCAGGCGGCGCGGGCGAGTTGCAGATAGTGCGCTGATCCCTGGAAGAATTGCCGGTCGGTCAGCACCGAGAGGCAGGCGGCGCCGTGCGCCTCGTAGTCGGCGGCTATGGTGGCGGGCTCGAAGTCCGGACGCAATAGCCCCTTGGACGGGCTGGCGCGCTTGATCTCGGCGATCACCGCGGGCTGTCCGGCGGCGATCCTGGCTCTGATCGCGCCGAGAAAATCGCGCGAGGGCGGCTGCGCCTGCGCCTCGGCCATGAGTTCAGCCAGCGGCTTTTCAGCCTTGGCCGCCGCCACTTCCTCGCGCTTGACCGCGAGGATCTTCTTCAGGATGTCGGACATTCGTTCCCCACTTTTTCACCACCAAGGCACCAAGGACACCAAGGACACCAAGAAAGTCATAGCACCAAGCGTTTGATCCCGTCCTTGATGAGCGGTGTGTTGAAATTGATCAGCAGACCCAGTCGGCGTTGCGAGAGACGCAGGTAGGTCAGCAGTTGGGCTTCGTGAATTGGCAGCAGTCTTTCAACGGCTTTCAATTCCACGATCAGCCGATCTTCGACCAGGATGTCCAGCCGAAACGCGGAGTCGACGGTGATGTCTTGGTAGACGATCGATAGCGGGAGCTGTGATTCGAAGTTGATGCCACGCCGGTTCAATTCGATCCCGAGACAAACCTCATAAGCCGATTCCAGCAAGCCTGGCCCCAAGGTCTTGTGAACAGCGAACGCGGCATCCACCACTTGCCGCGCCAATGCATCTAGTTCTTTACCGACTTCCTGGTGCACCTTGGTGTCCTTGGTGTCTTGGTGGTAAGGCGTTTATGCAGTGAAGCTTCGCGTGAAATGCACGAACTCATCGAGCTTGGCGCGCGCCGCGCCGCTGGCGATCGCCTCCCGGGCGCGTTTGATGCCGTCGGCGATCGAGTCGGCGAGGTTCGCCGAATAGAGCGCCGCACCGGCGTTCAGCACGACGATCTCGCGCGCCGTACCCTCCTTGTTTTCCAGCGCCTCGAACACCATCTCCTTCGATTCATCGGCGTCGGCCACACGCAGGCCGCGGTTGGACATCATCCGCAGGCCGAAGTCCTCGGGGTGGATCTCGTACTCGCTGATCTCGCCGTTCTTGAGTTCGCCGACCATGGTGGTGGCGCCCAGGGATATCTCGTCCATGCCGTCTTTGCCCCAGACCACCAGCACGTGGTTCGCGCCCAGGCGCTCCATCACCCGCACCAGGATGCCGACCAGGTCGGGGTGGAAGACGCCCATCAGGGTATTCGGGGCGCCGGCCGGGTTGGTGAGCGGCCCCAGGATGTTGAAGATGGTGCGCACGCCCATTTCGCGCCGCACCGGCGCCACGTTCTTCATCGCCTGGTGATGGCTGGGTGCGAACATGAAGCCGATGCCGGTGGCGGCGATCGATTCGGCCACCTGCTGCGGCGTCAGCATGATGTTGGCACCCAGGGCTTCGAGCACGTCGGCGCTGCCTGAGCTGGAAGAGACGCTGCGGTTGCCGTGCTTGGCGACCGTGGCACCGGCCGCCGCGGCGACGAACATCGATGCGGTCGAGATGTTGAAGGTATGGGCGCCGTCGCCGCCGGTGCCGACGATGTCCACGAAGTGCCGCTTGTCTTCTTCGGCCACCTCGACCTTGGTGCACAACTCGCGCATCACCTGGGCGGCGGCGGAGATCTCGCCGATGGTCTCCTTCTTGACGCGCAGCCCGGTGAGGATGGCCGCGACCATCAAGGGCGAAACCTCGCCCTGCATGATCTGGCGCATCAGGTGCAGCATCTCGTCGTGGAAAATCTCGCGGTGCTCGATGGTGCGCTGCAGGGCTTGCTGGGGGGTGATCATCGAGCGTTCTCCAGGAAGTTTTTCAGGAGTTGATGGCCGTGTTCGGTGAGGATGGACTCGGGATGGAACTGCACGCCTTCGACCCGGTATTCCCCGTGGCGCACGCCCATGATCTCGCCGTCCTCGCTCCAGGCGGTGATAGCCAGGCAGGCGGGCAGAGACTCCCGATTGATCGCCAGCGAATGGTAGCGGGTCGCGCTGAAGGGATCGGGCAGGCCGCGGAAGACGCCTAGTCTGTCGTGGTGGATGCTCGAAGTCTTGCCGTGCATCAGTTCTCGGGCATGGACAATCTCGCCGCCGAAGGCCGCAGCAATGCTCTGGTGGCCGAGGCAGACGCCGAGTATCGGTATTTTCCCGGCGAATTCCCGGATCAGCGCCACCGAGATGCCCGCCTGCGCCGGCGAGCAGGGGCCGGGCGAGACGACGATACGATCGGGCCGCATCGCCGCGATCTCCTTCAGGGTGATGGCGTCGTTGCGATAGACGCGCACCTCCTCGCCCAGTTCGCCGAAATACTGCACCAGGTTGTAGGTGAAGGAGTCGTAGTTGTCGATCATCAGTAACATCGCCCTCTCCTATTTAATCTGCGTGTCGAGGCCGCGCTCGGCCATTTCCGCGGCGAAGATCAGAGCGCGGGCCTTGTTCTGGGTCTCGGTCCACTCGGCATCGGGATCGGAGTCGGCGACAATGCCGGCGCCGGCCTGGACGTATATCCTGCCGTCCTTGATCACCGCGGTGCGGATGGCGATGGCTAGGTCCATGTCGCGGTTGAAGCCGAGATAGCCGACGGCACCGGCGTAGATGCCGCGCTTGACCGGTTCCAGTTCGTCGATGATCTCCATCGCCCTGACCTTGGGCGCGCCCGAGACGGTGCCGGCCGGGAAACTGGCGCGCAGCGCGGAGAGCGCACCCTCGTCGTCGCGCAATTCGCCCTCGACGTTGGAGACGATGTGCATCACGTGGGAATAGCGCTCGATCGCGAAGCGCTCGGTGACGCGCACCGTGCCGGTCTTGGCGACCCGGCCGACGTCGTTTCTGCCCAGATCGAGCAGCATCAGGTGTTCGGCGCGCTCCTTCTCGTCGGCGAGCAGCTCCGCCGCCAGCGCTTCATCCTCTTCGCTGTTCGCCCCCCGCTTGCGGGTGCCGGCGATCGGGCGCAGGGTGAGCTTGGCCCGGCCGTCCTCTTGTTCCAGGCGCACCAGGATTTCGGGCGAGGCGCCGACCACGTGAAAATCCTCGAAGTCGAAGTAGAACATGTAGGGCGAGGGATTGAGCGTGCGCAGCGCCCGGTAGAGCGACAGCGGGCTGGCGGCGAAGGGCTTGCTGAGGCGCTGGGAGAGCACCACCTGCATGATGTCGCCCTCGACGATATAGTCCTTGGCGCGGCGCACCGCCGCCTTGAATTCCTGCTCGCCGAATTCCGAGACCGCCGGGGCAGAGGCGACGGGCTCACTGGCGGGGATCTGCGCCGGCTGGCGCAATTGCGCCAGCAGCTCCTTCAGCCGCGCCTGGGCCTGCTTCCAGGCGCCGGGAAAACCGGGTTCGGCATAGACCACCAGGGTCAGCTTGCCCGAAAGGTTGTCGACGATGGCGATCTCCTCCGAGAGCATCAGCAGGATGTCGGGCAGGCCCAGGGCGTCGGGCTTCTCGGTCTTGGCGAGCCGGGCTTCCAGGTAGCGCACGGTGTCGTAGCCGAAGGCGCCGACCAGGCCGCCGGCGAAGCGCGGCAGACCCTTCAAGTCGGGCACCTTGAAGCGTGCCATGAACTCGGAGATGAAGGACATCGGGTTGGTGTGCTCGCGCCGCTCCGCCACGCGGTTGCCAGAGAGCAGCATCACGGTCGAGCCATAGACGGCGATGCGCGTCGTCGCGGCCAGACCGATGAAGGAGTAGCGGCCGAAGCGCTCGCCGCCCTGCACCGATTCCAGCAGGTAGGAGTAGGGGGCGTTGGCGAGCTTGAGATAGATCGACAGCGGCGTGTCGAGATCGGCGAAGGTCTCCAGGGTGACCGGGATGCGGTTATAGCCCTCGGCGGCCAAGCGGTTGAATTGGGATTCGTTCATGATGACTCCACATGAGATTGCGACCGGTGTTGCGACGTGCGCGCGGACTGAGCTGAGGCCGCGCGCGGGCAAAAAAAATCAGCGCCAGGGGCGCCAGGGCCAGGCCTCGAGGGAGGCTTTCTTCGTCGTCGTCAGGTTCATGTGGAGTGTTTCAGGCGGCTATCAACATCGCTGCTGCTTCGATGGACGCCACTATAGCATCGCAATCGAGTTCGCGCACGTCGCAGCCTTCGTTGTAGCCGTAGGGAACGCAGAACACCGGGCAGCCGGCGGCGCGGGCGGCCTCCGCGTCGTGCTTCGAGTCGCCGATGTGCAGGTTGTTTCCGGGCGGGACGCCCAGGCGTTCGCAGGCATGGAGCAAGGGCAGAGGGTGAGGCTTCTTCTGCGCCAGCGTGTCGCCGGAGACGGCGAACTCGAGGTAGCTGTTTAGCCCCGTGGCGACCAGCAGCGGCTCGGTGAAGGCCGCTGCCTTGTTGGTGATCACCGCCATCTTGAGCCCCATCTTGCGGAAGCGTTCCAGGCCCTCGATCACGCCGGGAAAGGGCTGCGAAGCGACGCCGTTGGTCGTTGCGTAATGGCGCCGGAACAGCGTCTGGGCGCGCGCCCGATCTTCTGCCGGGAGCGACTGGGCGTCGGCAAGGCAGCGCCACACCAGGTTGTCGATGCCGCGCCCGACGAAGTCCCTGATCTCGTTGGCCGAGCGCTGCGGCAGACCCAGTTCGCCCAGCATGCCGTTGGCCGCGGCGCAAAGATCGGGAACCGTGTCGAGCAGCGTGCCGTCGAGGTCGAGGGTGACCGAGCGGATGGCAGTGAATTGGGGCTTCATTTCACCCGGGCGAGTTCGGCGCGCAAGGCGGCAATGACGCTGTCGTAGCGGTGGGCGTCGTCGGCGCGTCCGGCGCTGAATACCGCCGAGCCGGCGACGAAGGTGTCGGCGCCGGCGCGCGCGATCTCGGCGATGTTGTCCGTCTTGACGCCGCCATCGACCTCGAGCAGGATCTCGCGCCCGGTCGCAGCCTTGTGCGCGTCGATCTTCTGCCGCGCCAGCCTGAGCTTGTTCAGGGTTTCCGGGATGAATTTCTGGCCGCCGAAACCGGGATTGACCGACATCAGCAGCACCACGTCGAGCTTGTCCATGACGTGATCCATGAACACCAGGGGTGTGGCCGGATTGAAGACCAGGCCGGCTTTGCAGCCCGACTCGCGGATCAGCGACAGCGAACGGTCGATGTGCTCGGAGCCTTCCGGATGGAAGGTGATGATATTGGCGCCGGCCTTGGCGAAATCGGGAATGATCCGATCGACGGGCTTCACCATCAGGTGCACGTCGATCACCGCCTCGGTCAGCGGCCTGATCGCCTCGCACACCAGCGGGCCGATGGTCAGGTTGGGGACGTAGTGGTTGTCCATGACGTCGAAGTGGATCCAGTCGGCACCCGAGTTGATGACGTCGGTGATCTCTTCGCCCAGCTTGGCGAAATTGGCGGAGAGGATGCTCGGGGCGATTCTGAAACGGGACATGGCGGCTTTCCTGAATGCGATAGCCGCGATTTTATCGGCTTCCTGCGGCCCCCCCGGTAAATCTTTCTGATGCTTGATATAAGCTGCGGCGATCTTGCTATGGCGCGGCTTTTCGTGTGCAATGGCGGCATGGCAGAGAGCAAAAAATATGAAATTACGGTCGATGTCGCCACGCAATATCTGGCCGACCAGTCCGATCCGACCAGCGGGCGTTACGTCTTCGCCTATACGATAGGCATCAGCAATACCGGCACCGTCGCGGCGCAACTGATCAGCCGGCACTGGCTGATCACCGACGTCGATGGCGGCGTCCAGGAGGTGCGTGGCCTGGGCGTGGTCGGCCACCAGCCGCTCCTGGCACCCGGGCAGCGCTTCGAATACACCAGCGGCTGCGCCCTGACCACGCCGGTGGGCACGATGAGCGGCAGCTACCAGATGGTGGCGGACGACGGCTTTTCCTTCGATGCGCCGATCGCCGAGTTCGTGCTCTCGATGCCGCGGGTGCTGCATTAACATCGAGTCGCGAGGATTTCGTCATTGCGAGCGAAGCGTGGCAATCCAGACTGCCGCGGCCTGCGGCCTCGCAGTGACGGCCTGAGGAAGTCCGGCCGCGTCCATGTCCCTGAAGCACAGCTACACCCTGATCGCGCCCATCTACGACGCCCTGCTCGCCGGCGCGACACGCGCGTCGCGCCGCCGGAGCCTGGCGCCGCTCGAAGCGTGCGCCCCGCTGCAGGTGCTGATCAACGGCGTGGGCACCGGCCTCGACCTGCCCCACCTGCCGCAACAGCACCGCTATGTCGGTCTCGATCTGACCGCAGCCATGCTGCACCGTGCCGTCAGACGCGAGGCCGGCCTACATTTCCGCCCGGTGCGCGGCGACGCGCAGCGCCTGCCCTTCGCCGACGCGAGCTTCGATGCCGCGGTGTTGCATCTGATCCTCGCCGTGGTACCGGAACCCGACCGCTGCCTGGCGGAGACGGCGCGCGTGGTGAAGCCCGGCGGAGCTATCCTGGTGTTCGACAAGTTCCTGCGCCACGGCGAGCGCGGCTGGTGGAAGCGGGCGCTCAACCCGCTCACCCGCCGTATCGCGACCCGGCTCGACGTGGTGTTCGAGGAAGTGCTCGCGGCTGCGGACTCGCTGGAGCGCCTGCGCGACGAGCCGGCCCTGGCCGGCGGCTGGTTCCGGCTGATCGAGCTGCGGAAAAACTAGCTGCGGTAATCGGCGTTGATCTTGACGTAGTCGTAGGACAGGTCGCAGGTCCAGATCTTCGCCTGCGCCGCGCCGCGGCCGAGGTCCACCCGCACCGCGATCTCCGCCGGCGCCATCGCACGCGCGCCCTGCTCCTCTTGGTAGCTTGGCGCGCGGCCGCCGTTGGTCGCCACCAATACCTCATCCTCGCCGCTGCCCAGCCACAGCCGCACGCCCGCCGGGTCGAGGTCGGCGATACCGGCGTTGCCGATGGCCGCGAGGATGCGGCCGAGATTCGGGTCGGAGGCGAAGAAGGCGGTCTTGACCAGCGGCGAGTGGGCGATGGCGTAGCCCGCCGCCCGGCATTCGTCGCGGCTGGCGCCGCCTTGCACTTCGATCTCGATGAACTTGGTGGCGCCCTCGCCGTCGCGCACGATGGCCTGTGCCAGCTCGCTCGCCACCGCGATCACGGCCGCGGATAGCGTCGCGTAGTCGGCGCTGGCGGCGTCCTTGATCTCGACATTGCCGGCGGCGCCGCTGGCGATCAGCACGAAGGAATCGTTGGTCGAGGTGTCGCCATCCACCGTGATGCAGTTGAACGACTGCTCCGCGGACTCCCTGACCAGTTGCGTCAGCAGCGCCTGGCTGATGGCGGCGTCGGTGGCGACGAAACCGAGCATGGTCGCCATGTTCGGCTCGATCATGCCCGCGCCCTTGCTGATGCCGGTGACGGCAATGGCCTTGCCGCCGATGTTGATGCTTCTGGAGGCTGCCTTGGCGACGGTGTCGGTGGTCATGATCGCGTGTGCCGCGGCTAACCAGCCATCGGCGGCGAGCGCGGTCCGGCAGGCTGGCAGGCCGGCGACGATGCGCTCGACCGGCAGCGGTTCCATGATGACGCCGGTGGAAAAGGGCAGCACCTGTCTCTCGTCGATCCCGAGAAGGCTGGCCGCGGCGGCGCAGGTGGCGCGCGCCGCGGCCAGCCCGGGCTCACCGGTGCCGGCGTTGGCGATGCCGGTGTTGATCACCAGGGCGCGGATCGCGCCGGCCGCCAGGTGTTCGCGGCAGAGCAGCACCGGCGCGGCGCAGTAGCGGTTCTGGGTGAACACGCCGGCGGCGCGGCTGCCCGGCGCGAGTTCGATCAGCGTCAGATCGCGCCGGCCGGGTTTTCTGATGTTGGCGTTGGTGACGCCCAGCTGCACGCCGGCGACGGGCAGGAGTTGGTCGGCGGGCGGAGTGGCGTAGTTGATGGTCATGATGGGCGCGGGTGAAAAGAGCGAATCATAAGGGTTTATTCGCCGCCGAAGACAAAGCGCCACAGCTCGCGCACGACGGCGACGCGCGCGTCCACCGATTCGCGGGCGACGCGGCCGGGCAGGCTGTTCAAGCGCTGCGCGTGCTGCGTGCGGCGGTATTCGCGATAGGCGTCGCCGACCTTTTCGGCCAGCGCCGGCGGGATCAGCCCGAGCCCGCCGGCGATCCTGAGCAGCGCGATGTTGCCCAGGTTGGCGACGAGCTCGGGATGGGCGCGGGCGTGGCCCAGCACCAGGTACTGGACGATGAACTCGACGTCGATCAGGCCGCCGGGATCCTGCTTCAGGTCGAAGCCGTCGTCGGCCTGAGTCGCCTTGGTGGCGTGGGCATCGACCATTTTCTGGCGCATCATCAGCACCTCGCGCCTGAGTTCGGCGAGATCGCGCGGCTTGTTCAATATTTCGGCGCGGATCTGCTCGAAGGCGCTTCCGATGCCGCGATCGCCGGCCGAGAAGCGCGCCCGGGTCAGCGCCTGGTGCTCCCACACCCAGGCCGACTCGAGCTGGTACTTGCGGAAGGCGTCGAGCGAGCTGACCAGGAGGCCGGAGTCGCCGTTGGGCCGCAGGCGCAGGTCGGTCTCGAACAGGATGCCGGCCGGCGTCCTGCCGGAGATCCAGGTGTTGATGCGCATCGCCAACCGGGCGTAGATCTGTGCCGCTTCGGGGGCCGGGTCGTCGAACAGGAAGATCAGGTCGAGGTCGGAGGCGTAGCCCAGTTCCTTGCCGCCCAGCTTGCCGTAGCTGATGATACTGAAGCGCGGCAGCTCGAGGTGGCGCTTGGGCAGCTTGCGCCAGGCGCAGACCAGGGCGAGATCGAGCATGATGTCGGCCAGCGCCGAGAGGTGGTCGGAGAGCTTCTCCAACTGCAGCAGGCCGGCGACGTCCTGGGCCAGAAGGCGCAGCAGTTGGGCGTGATGGGCGTTCCTCATCAGGTCCATCTGCTCCTCGGTGTCGGGCTCGGTCGCATCCAGGGCGGCCTGCAGCTGGCTGCGAAAGACCGCCCAGTCGGGCAGCGCTTCGAGCAGGCGCGGATCGAGCAGTTCGTCGAGCAGCAGCGGATGCTGCCCCAGGTAGTCGGCCGCCCAGGCCGAGGCGCTGGCCAGTTCCGCGACCCGCGCCAGCGCCCGCGGATACTCCAGCAGCAATTCCAGGTAGGCCGCCCGGCGGGCGATGGCTTCGAGGATGTCCAGGCTGCGCGCGAGCGTCTCGTCCGGGTTTTGCGTCGCGGCGCAGACCTCGATCACGCGCGGCACCAGGGCGTCGAAGCGCTCGCGCACGGCCGCCGCCAGTTGCTGGTAGCGACCCGACTGGTGCACGCCGGCCAGGCGCCGGGCAGCGGCGGCGGCGTCGCGGTAGCCGATCTTGGCCAGAGACGCCGCCTGGTTCTCGTTGGCGTGCCAGATCCCTTCGAGCGCCTGCTTGGCCTGGTTGGGGTCGGCGAAAACCGCTTCGAAGTGCCTGGAGACGTTGCCGCGATGGTCGTCGAGCTCGGCCGCGAGCGCCTCATAGCTGGAATAGCCCATCGCACTGGCCACCAGCGCCTGATCCTCCGGCTGCTCGGGCAGACTATGGGTCTGCGCGTCGTCCAGATATTGCAGACGGTGCTCCAGGCGCCGCAGGAAGCCGTAGGCGCTGGTGAGTTCGCGCACCACCTTGGCGTCCAGCGTGCCGCGTTGGGCGAGCAGTTCCAGCACCGCGAGCGTCGGCCTGATCTGCAGTTGCGTCTCGCGGCCGCCGCGGATCAGCTGGAACACCTGGGCGATGAACTCGATCTCGCGGATGCCGCCGGGACCGAGCTTGACGTTGCCGGCCATGTCGCGGCGCGCCACCTCGCGCCGGATCTGCGCGTGCAGGCCGCGCATCGCGTTGATCGCGCCGAAATCGAGATACTTGCGGAACACGAAGGGCAGCCGGATCGCCTCCAGCTCCCGCCAGCGGGCGTTTGCCTGGCCCAGCGGGCGGGCCTTGATCCAGGCATAGCGCTCCCATTCGCGACCCTGCGAGACCAGGTAGTTCTCCAGCATCTCGAACGAACAGACCAGCGGTCCGGAGTCGCCGTTGGGGCGCAGGCGCATGTCGACGCGGAACACCTGGCCCTCGGCGGTGACCTCGGAGATGGCGTTGATCAGGCTGCGCCCCAGGCGGGTGAAAAAATCGAAATTGCTGATCGCCCGCACGCTTCCATCCAGCCCGTCGGTGTCGCCGTCTTCGGGGTAGACGAAGATCAGGTCGATGTCGGAGGAGACGTTGAGTTCGCGCCCGCCCAGCTTGCCCATGGCGATGACGATCAACTGCTGCTCCTCGCCGGCCTCGGACAGGGGCCGGCCGAAGCGCGCCTTGAGCCCGGCGCCGAGAATGGCGAGCGCCCGTTCCACGGCGATCTCGGCGATCAGGGTCATGGTCTCGGTGACTTCGGCGAGGTCGGCCAGGCCGGCCAGGTCGCGCGCCGCGATCCGGGCGTGGGCGCGCTGCTTGAAGCGGCGCAGCGCTGGCCTCAGCGTCTCCTCGGTGAGCGGCGCGAGCAGGGCATCGAGTTCAGGCGCCGAGAGCGGCGCCTGCCAGGCCGAGGCCACCTCCTCCTGGATCCCGGGGCGGGCTGCGAACAGTCGGCTGAGGTAGCGCGACAGCGGCAGAATGTCGGTTAGGGAGGGCATTGGAGTAAAATTCAGCTTTGATGCCGGAGAGCGGCCATTCTAGCCTTGATGCCCGGCCCATGGCCGCAGCCGGGCCGGAGTTACGCGCCGGCGGTTCATTCATGCCAGATATCCTGCCCGAAATCATTGCCGTCTCGCGCCGTCACCCCTGGTGGCGTCGGGCTGCGCGCCTGGTCGCTGGCCTGCTGGTCCTGGGCTATTTCGGCTTTGCGCTGATCTTCCTCAGCCTGCGCTACGCGATACTGCCCCACGTCGAGGACTACCGCGGCGATATTGCGCGTGTGCTCTCGGGCGCGATCGGGCTGCCGGTGACCATCGCCGGGATCGATGGCCAGTGGCAGGGTCTGCGTCCGCACCTGGCATTGCACGGCTTCGCGGTGCGCGACCGGGAGGGCCGGCCGGCGCTGACGCTGGACAAGGTCGAGGCGGACGTCTCCTGGACGTCGCTGCTGACTTTCGGCTTGCGCCTGAATCGGCTGGAGATCATTTCTCCGTCTCTGACCGTCCGCCGCGATCCGGCCGGGCGGATTTTCGTTGCCGGGCTGGCGCTCTCCAGCCAGAGCCAGGAGGGCGATTTTTCCGCCTGGCTGCTGGCGCAGCACCAGGTCGTGGTGCGCGATGCCGCGATTACCTGGCAGGACGAACAGCGCGGCGCGCCGCCGCTGGAGCTCACCCACCTCAACTTCCAGTTGCAGAACAATGGCAGCCGCCATCGCTTCGGCCTCACCGCTGATCCGCCCAAGAATCTGGCGACGAGGATCGACGTGCGCGGCGACTTCCGGGGGAAAGGCCTGGATCAGCCTGACACTTGGCGAGGACAGGCCTACGCCGAGCTCGATTACGCCGATCTCGCCGTCTGGCGCAACTGGATCGATTATCCGCTGGAACTGCCGCGCGGCAGCGGCGGCATGCGCCTATGGCTGGGCTTCGCGCAGCGGCAGGTCACCAGTTTCACCGCCGACATCGCACTGGCCGATGTCCAGTTGCGTCTGGCCCACGATCTGCCGCTGCTCGATCTGCGAAGCGTCAGCGGCCGCCTGGCCGGCGCGCGTCTGCCGACCGGCTTCAGCGCCAGCGCCAAGCAACTGGCGCTGACCACGGCCGACGGCATCACGGTCGAGCCGAGCGACTTTCAGCTCTCCTGGAGTGCGGGCAAGGGCGCGGCCCCGGCTCAGGGCGAGCTCTCTGCCGACGGCGTAGACCTCGATGCGTTCGGGCGGCTCGCGGCTTTCCTGCCGCTCGATGCCGGCGTGCGCCAGCGGCTGGTCGAACTCGCGCCGCGCGGCCGGCTCTTCGGCGTCAAGGCGTCCTGGAGCGGGACGGCGGCAAAACCGGTGGCGTACAGCCTGCGCGCCCGCTTCGAGAATCTGGGCATGCACGCCATCGGGCCCTTGCCCAGTGTCGAGGGCCTCTCCGGCAGCGTCGCTGCCAGCGAACAGGGCGGCTCCTTCAAGCTCGCCAGCCATAAGGCGGCGATCGATCTGCCCGCGGTCTTTGCCGATCCGCGTCTCGACTTCGACGCGCTCAATGCCAGGGGCGGCTGGACGGTGGTCAAGGCGGGTATCGAGGTCAAGCTGGACAGCCTCGCCTTCGAGAACAAGGACGCCGCCGGCGTCGCCTCCGGCCGCTATCTCGCGCGCCCGAATGATCCGGGCGACATCGACCTCAGCGCCCGGCTCACCCGCGCCGATGCCGGCACCGTCTGGCGCTACATGCCGCTGGTGGTGAACCAAGGGGTGCGCGACTGGCTGCACGGCGCGATCATCGGCGGTACGAGCGACGGCACGACGCTGCGCCTGAAGGGCGACCTCACGCGCTTTCCCTTCACCGACGGGTCCGGCCTGTTCGAGGTCAAGGGGCAGTTCCGGGGGGCCACGCTGCGCTATGCGCCGAACTGGCCGGCGATCAAGGACATCACCGGCACGCTCGACTTCCTCGGCAAGGGCATGACCATCACCGCCAGTCGCGGCAGCATCTCCGGCGTCGCCGTCAGTGACGTCCGCGCCCGGATCGATGACCTCGCCGCGTCGAAAGGCTTGCTCGATGTCAGCGGCAAGGCCAGTGGCCAGACCGCCGACTTCCTGCGCTTTATCGAGACCAGCCCGGTCGGGGAGCGTATCGATCATTTCACCGCCGGCATGGCCGCTTCGGGCAAAGGCGAGCTCGACCTGAAGCTCGCCTTGCCGCTCGCCCATGTTGCCGACACCAAGATCGATGGCAGCTATCAGTTCGCCAACAACCGGCTGGTGCCGGGCGCAGGCATGCCGCCGCTGACCGAGCTTACCGGTCGGCTGCAGTTTTCCGGCGACAGCCTGAGGGCGGACAGGGTGCGGGCGAAGCTGCTCGACATGCCGCTGATCCTGAACGTGAACAACGGCGGCGACGGGACGGTGGCGCTCACCGCCGATGGTGGCGTCAATATCGCGGCACTGCGCCGGCAGTATGCCCAGCCGCTGCTCGACCATCTCTCCGGCAGCACCACCTGGCATGGCAGCGCGCGCCTGCGCAAGCAGAGTATCGACGTCGTGATCGAGAGCCGGCTGCAGGGCATCACCTCGAGCCTGCCCGAGCCGTTCAACAAGAGCGCGGCGGCGGTCTTGCCGCTGCGCGTCTCACGCAAATTCCTGCCCCAGTCGTCGCGCGATCAGGTCGATCTCACCCTGGGCAATGCCCTGGCCGCCCGTCTGATCTATCGCCACGGCGGCCAGGGGCTGGAGCGTGGCGCAATCGGCGTCGGTGAGCCGCTGGTCTTGCCCAGCAAGGGCGTGGCGCTGGCGGTCAAGCTGAAGCGGATCGATGCCGATTTCTGGCGTCGCCTGCAGACCGAGTCCGGTGACGGCGGGGTGCTGCCGCTGACGGCGGTGAGCCTCAAGGCGCAGCAACTGACCATCTTCGGCCATGCCTTGAACGATCTCGCGCTCAAGGCCAGCCCGAGAGACGGCGGCTGGCACGCCGACGTGAACAGCAAGGAACTCTCCGGCGCCCTCGACTGGCGCGGCGCCGGCGCCGGCCGCCTCACCGGTCATTTGACTCGGCTGGCGCTGAACGAGACGGCGGCCTCCACCCTGACCAGCGGCCCCGAGCCGCAGGAACTGCCCGGCTTGAACATCGAGGCCGATCAGTTTTTGCTCCGCGGCAAGGCCCTGGGCAAGCTGAAGATCGACGCCGTCAATCGCAAGGGTGCCTGGGATGCCAAACTCGACCTCAGCAACGAGGATGGCAGTCTCAGCGGCAACGGCACCTGGCGGTCAGCCGCGACCCAGGCCGATACCCGGCTCAAATTCACGCTGGATGCCAAGAATATCGAGAAGATGCTCTCCCGCGTGGGTTATCCGGATGTGGTGCGCCGCGGCCGCGCCACGCTGGAGGGGGACGTCGCCTGGAAGGGGTCGCCGCTGGCGATCGACTACCCGTCGCTCGACGGCTCGATGAACGTCGTTGCCGCCGCCGGCCAGTTCAACAAGCTCGAACCGGGTGCCGGACGCTTGCTCGGCATCCTCAGTCTGCAATCCCTGCCGCGCCGGATCACGCTCAACTTCCGCGATATCTTCAGCGAGGGTTTCGCCTTCGACAGCATCGCCGGGCAGATCGGCATGAAGCACGGCGTGATGAGCTCGGACGACCTGAGAATCCAGGGGCCCTCGGCCAAGATCCTGATGAGCGGCAGCGTCGATCTGTCGCGGGAGACGCAGAATCTGAGAGTCAGGGTGCAACCCGCGATCGGCGAATCGCTCTCGGTCGGCGCGATCCTGATGGCGCATCCGGCGGTGGGCGCGATCGCCTACCTGGTGCAGAAGCTGCTGCGCGATCCGATCGACCAGGCGTTCTCATACGAGTATTCGGTGACCGGCACCTGGGCCGACCCCAAGGTCGAAAAACTCTCCGCGCCGCAGGCGCGGGAGGCTGGAGGGACAGGGCATGAGTAGCAGAACGAAGATCGCCGCGGTGCAGATGATCTCCGGCCCCGAGGTCGGCGCCAATCTGGTCGAAGCGGCGCGCCTGATCGGGCAGGCAGCAGCCGAGGGCGCGCAACTGGTGGCCCTGCCGGAGTATTTCCCGATGATCGGCGCCAGCGACGAAGCACGCCTGGAAGCGCGCGAACAGGAGGGCGACGGGCCGATCCAGCGCTTCCTCTCCGAGACCGCGAAGCGGCACGGCATCTGGCTGGTCGGCGGCTCGCTGCCGTTTGCCGCCGATGATCCGGCCAAGCAGCGCAACACCTGTCTGGTCTATGACGAGACCGGCCGGCAGGTGTTGCGCTACGACAAGATTCATCTGTTCGGCTTTGCGCGCGGAACGGAGCGCTACGACGAGGGTCTGACCATCGAGCCGGGCAGCGAGGTGGCGGTCATCGACTCGCCGTTCGGCGGCATGGGTCTGGCGATCTGCTACGATCTGCGCTTTCCCGAACTGTTCCGGGCGATGGGCGCGGTGGATCTGCTGGTGCTGCCCGCCGCCTTCACCGAGACCACCGGCCTCGCCCACTGGGAGCTGCTGCTGCGTGCCCGCGCCGTCGAGAACCAGTGCTACCTGCTGGCGGCGGCGCAAGGCGGGCGACATCCGAACGGACGCATGACCCACGGCAACAGCATGATCGTCGATCCCTGGGGCGAGGTGCTGGCCCGGCTGGACAAGGGTCCCGGCGTGTGCGTCGCGAACATCGATCCGGCGCGCATCATGGACGTACGCGCGAGCTTGCCGGCACTGAAACACAGGAAACTTTGATCAACCGGGCCATCCCATGACCGATCCGCAATCCTCCTATGCCACCGCAGAGCAGTATCTGCTCTCGCCTTACGATCTGACGCCGGCTTCGATCGAGCGCGTGTTCGGCGAGCTGCTCGTTCATCGCGTCGATTACGCCGATCTCTACTTCCAGTACGCCCGGTCAGAAGGCTGGAGCCTGGAGGAGGGCATCGTCAAGTCGGGCAGCTTCAACATCGAGCAGGGCGTCGGCGTGCGCGCAATCAGCGGCGACAAGACCGCTTTCGCCTACTCCGACGAGATCAGCCTGCCGGCGCTTTCCGGGGCGGCGCTGGCTGCGCGCGCCATCGCCGCCCAGGGCGGGACGGGAGTCGCGCCGCTGCTCACGGCCGGACGGGCGTCGGCGCTCTATGGCGCCGCCGATCCGCTTGCCTCGCTCGCCGCTGCCGAGAAGGTGAGGCTGCTGGAGCGGCTGGAGGGTTACGTCCGCGCCGCGGACGACCATGTCGTCGAAGTCATGGCCAGCCTCGCCGGCACCTGGGAAGTGGTGCTGGTGGCCAGGAGCGACGGCCATTGGGTGGCCGATGTGCGGCCCCTGGTGCGCGTCTCGGTCAGCGTCATCATGGCGGCGAACGGTCAGCGCGAGCAGGGCTCGGCCGGCGGCGGCGGTCGCTTCGACTACGGCTACTTCACCGATGCGGTGCTGATGGATTATGCGCACAAAGCCGTGCACCAGGCCCGGACCAATCTCGCCGCGAAGCCGGCACCGGCGGGCACCATGACCGTGGTCCTGGGTTCGGGCTGGCCCGGCATCCTGCTGCACGAAGCGATCGGCCACGGCCTCGAGGGCGACTTCAACCGCAAGGGCAGCTCCGCCTTCGCCGGGCGCATGGGCGAGCCCGTCGCTGCAAAAGGGGTGACTGTCGTCGATGACGGCACCATTCCAGACCGGCGCGGATCGCTGTCGATCGACGACGAGGGCAATCCGACGCAGCGCACCGTGCTGATCGAGGACGGCATCCTGGTCGGCTATCTGCAGGACTCCTTGAACGCGCGCCTGATGGGGGTGACGCCGACCGGCAACGGCCGGCGCGAGTCCTTCGCCCATTTGCCGCTGCCGCGGATGACCAACACCTACATGTTGAACGGCGGGCGGGATCCTCAGGAAATCATCGGCTCGGTGAAGAAGGGTCTCTATGCCGCCAACTTTGGCGGCGGCCAGGTGGATATCACCAGCGGCAAGTTCGTGTTCTCGGCGGCCGAGGCCTATCTGATTGAGAACGGCAGGATCACCACGCCGGTCAAGGGCGCGACCCTGATCGGCAACGGTCCCGACGTGCTGCGGCGGGTGTCGATGATCGGCAACGACATGGCCCTCGATCCGGGGGTCGGGACCTGCGGCAAGGAAGGGCAAAGCGTGCCTGTTGGCGTCGGCCAGCCGACGCTGAAGATCGAGGGCCTTACCGTCGGTGGTACCGGCTGAGAGGCCACCGCTTCATTCCAGATAGCGCGTGGCGTTGTCGAGGTCGCTGTGGATCGAGGCCTTGCGCAGAGCGCTGACGAACTTGCGCCAGGCGAGGTCGGGCTCATCCACCTTCAGCACATAGGTATCCCGATCGCTGCGCGCCTTGCGCAGGATGGTCACGCGCAGCTGGCTCTGGTCAGTGCGGCCGAGATCGATGCGCGCCGTGCCCTCGACCTCCAGCGGCAGGGCCAGGGCGGAGCGGGCCCTGAAGCCATTCATCGAGCATTCGACGACCTGTAGCGCGTAGTTGCGCTGCAGCCGGCCGCGGCCGATCACCAGTTCCGCCGGACAGACGACGGAGAAGCGCTGGTGCCGCTTCGGGTAGTCCGCGTCACGTTCGCCGCCCTCGGGCAAGGGCGGCAGCACCTTCTTGTAAGCCGGTAGGTCGTAGATCGCATGGAAGCGGCGTATTTCATCGTCGCTCAAGCCGGCGAATACCGCGGTCCGCTGGTTGAAGAAATAATCGAGGAGTTCCGGCGTCATCACCGGATCGTTGGTCGTATAAAAACGCTTGTCCGGGAAGATGATGTTGGGCATGTGCAGATCGATGAAGTAGCGGTAGAGATTCTTGGCGGGTTCCTTGTTGCCGTAATACCGTTTGTAGATTTCCGGGGCGGCCTTGAGATCGACGTGGGCGCCCACCGCCGGCGCGCCATTGACGAAGTCGTAGTGCGCGACCGGGTTCTGCTTCAGACGCTTGAAAAACAATATCGACTCGTAAAAGCCGATGTGCCTGGGATTCACCGCGATCACCAGATGACGGGTATCGAACAGCTTGGTCGAGTACTCGTACATGAATTTCATCAGCGGAAACAGGATCACGCCGCCCATCGCCTGAAATCGCCGGTGCACGGCCAACGCCGAGACCTCCGCGATATTGCCGCCGGCCCTGCGGATAGCCTCGATGTTGAAAATCTTTTGCATGGGAAAACCGAACGGGCTCTCCCGGATTAGCGAAATGGTGCCGACGATCCTGCCGTCATACTTTGCCAGCAGTGTCGTGGTCGTGGGCAGGGCATGATAGATGGTGGCACGCATGCCCGAGGGATCGGGCTTCATGAATCCCACCCGGACGTAGGCATCGTGCAGCAGGCTGAAGCAGTCCTCCAGTTCCTCCCGGGTCTCGGCGACCTTCAGCACCAGCTTGTCGGGCGGGGCCACGTCGCACCTGATCATGTTGCGAAAAACAGCGAAACGCATCCGGCGCGGCAACACGCCGGTCGCTCTGCGGGCGACTTGGCGATACCACCTGACAAATTTGTTGAGCATCATCGACCAGTCGCTCCTGTTCATCCGGTTTTTCATGGTAATACACATAAGGCATATTATCAAAGCCGTGACGGCGCGGTGTGACGGTGCGATTTTCCATCCATCCAGCGGAGTTTGTCTCTATGACATAAGCATGCTAGAGTGAATCGTCATGACGGCCCGGGCCAAGTGCATTCTGCCCGGGGATTGAGGGAGGATGCAATGGAGCCTCATGCGCTAGCCGAGGGCCAGAACAACAAGGGGAAGCTCGGTATCGGGCGCCTCGGCGTGATGGCCTTACTGGGACGACTTCTTCCAGTCGCTGCTGCGCTCCTGGTCCCGAGCACCTCCTTCGCCTTGCCCATCGGCGGGCAGGCCGTGGCGGGAGATGCCACCGTGGCCTCGGCTTCCGACACTTCCCTCGCCATCACCCAGGCCAGCCAACGCGCGATCCTCAACTGGCAGAGTTTCGGTATTGCACCAGGCGAGAATGTCGTTTTCAGGCAGCCTAACGCGAGCGCGGTGACGCTCAACCGGGTGCTCGGCAGCAACCCGAGCGAGATCCAGGGCCGCCTCAGCGCCAACGGCCAGGTGTTTCTGGTGAATCCCAACGGCGTGCTGTTCGGACCGAGCGCCAGCGTCGATGTCGGCGGCTTGGTGGCCACGACCTTGGCGATCTCGAACCAGGACTTCCTGGCCGGCCAAACAAGGTTTGCCGGCTCTGACCTTGCCGGCAGTCTCAGGAACTCAGGCCGGCTCACGGCGAACGCCTACGTCGCGCTGATCGCCCCCGATGTCGCAAACGATGGGACGATAGCGGCAAGGAACGTCGCGCTCGCCGCGGGCAAGAAGGTCAGCCTCGATTTTGCTGGCGACGACCTGCTGAAAATCAAGATCGACGAGGCTGCCCTGAACGCAGCCATCGACAACAGCGGTGCGTTGATGGCCGATGGCGGCAGGGTAGTGCTCACCGCCCGCGCCGTCGGCGACCTGGTCGGAACGGTGATCAACCAGAGCGGCATCATAGAAGCCAAAAGCCTGAGCAATAGGAATGGCCAGATCGTGCTCGATGGCGGCACGTCGGGCAGCGTCAATGTGACGGGTACGCTCGATGCCGCCAGCGATCCGGCCAACGTGTCTGGGGGCAGCGTCAGCGTTGCGGGTGATATTTTGCTGCAAAACGGAGCGATTCGCGCCAACGGATCCAGCGGCGGTGCGGTCAGCCTCTCCGGCCGACGCATCCTCGGCGCCGGCGCCATCGATGCCTCGGGCGCTGCCGCGGGCGGGACCATCGCCATCAATGCCACGGATGCCATGATTCAGACAGCGGGGCAGAGTCTTGCGGCCGATGGCGGCACCGGTCCCGGTGGGAAGATCACCTTGAACGCCGGAAATCGGCTGGTCTCCTCGGCAAGTGCCAGTGCCGCAGGCGCGGCCGGCGGCAAGATCGGCGTATTCGCCAGCGACATCAGCCTCGTCGGCGCCCGGCTCGACGCCTCGGGCGATGCGGGCGGCGGCAGCATCCTAATAGGCGGTGATTTTCATGGCGGACCGGTCGTGGGCCATTCCAATGCACACACCACCCTGGTCACTCCCTCGACCGCGATCGCCGCCGACGCCCGCAAGCTGGGTGCCGGCGGCAAGGTCGTGGTCTGGTCCGATTCGAGCACCGAGTTCTACGGCAGCATTTCCGCCCGGGGCGGCGCGCAAGGCGGCGATGGCGGTTCCATGGAAGTCTCCGGCAGGGACCAACTGATCTTCGGCGGCAGCGCCGACGCTGGCGCCGCGCACGGCCAGAGCGGCGCGCTGCTGCTCGATCCCAAGAACATCACGATCAGCAGCGCCGGCGTCATGCCGCAATACGACTTCGTCGATCCGAATCCGGGCGACGGTGGACAATTCGGCAGCAGCGTGACGGCATTGAGCACGGGCAATTACGTGATCACCGATCCGCTCGACAGCTTTGCGGCGAGCAGCGCCGGGGCGGCGTATCTGTTCAATGGCAAAACGGGTGCCTTGATCAGCGCGCTCAACGGCAGCCAGGCGAACGACAAGGTCGGGACGTCGGGTGTCACGGCGCTCAGCGGCAATGGCAACTATGTGGTGGCGAGCGCCAACTGGAGCAACGGAGGCAATGCCAATGCCGGGGCCGTGACCTTCGGCAACGGCACGACCGGTGTGAGCGGCGCGGTTTCGAGCGGCAACAGCCTCGTGGGCAGCACCTTGAACGACAAGGTCGGCAATGGCGGCATCACGGCGCTCTCCACCGGCAGCTACGTGGTGAACAGCCCCAACTGGAGCAACGGCGGCAATGCCAATGCCGGGGCCGTAACCTTCGGCAGCGGCACGACCGGAGTGGGCGGTGCGGTCTCGGCGGCGAACAGCCTGGTGGGCAGCAGCGCGAGCGACAAAGTCGGCAGTGGCTACATTACATTGCTGACCAACGGCAACTACGTGGTGGCCAGCCCCAACTGGAGCAATGCCGGCAATGCCAATGCCGGCGCCGAGACCTTCGGCAGCGGCACGACCGGGGTGAGCGGCGCGGTTTCGAGCGGCAACAGTCTCGTGGGCAGCGCCGCGAACGACCAGGTCGGCGTTTGCTGCAGTAGCGTCAAGGCTCTCACCAACGGCAACTACGTCGTGGCCAGTCCTTACTGGGATAACGGCGCGGTCGTCGATGCCGGGGCGGCGACCTTCGGCAACGGCACGACCGGAGTGAGCGGCGTGATCTCGGCGGCGAACAGCCTGGTGGGCAGCAGCGCGAACGACCAGGTCGGCAATGGCGGCATTACATTGCTGACCAACGGCAACTACGTGGTGGCCAGCCCCGGCTGGGACAACGGTGCGGTAGTCAATGTGGGCGCCGCGACCTTCGGCAGCGGTGCAACCGGAGTGATCGGGCCGGTCTCTGCAGCCAACAGTCTGGTGGGCAGCAGCACGAACGATGGCGTTGGTAACTATGGCGTCACGGCGCTGACCAATGGCAACTTCGTGGTGATTAGCGATTGGTACAACGGCGGAGCCGGAGCCGTGACCTTCGGCAGCGGCACGACCGGGGTGAGCGGCCCGGTCTCGGGCTCGAACAGCCTGGTGGGCAGCAGCACGAACGACCATGTCGGTTTCGACGGTATTGCGGCGCTCGCCAACGGCAACTATCTGGTGTTCAGCTCCCTCTGGAACAATGTCGGCGCGGTGACCTTCGGCAGCGGCACGACGGGGGTGAGCGGCGCGGTTTCGGCGACGAACAGTCTGGTGGGCAGCACGCCGGGCGACGAAGTCGGCTATGGCGGCTCGATCTGGGCGTTTGACGAGCTGAGCAATGGCAACTACGTCATCGAGAGCAAAAATTGGCACAACGGCGGAGCATCTTCCGCCGGGGCGGTGACTTGGGGTAGCGGCACAACTGGCGTGAGCGGCGTGGTTTCGAGCTCGAACAGCCTGGTGGGCAGCACGGGGGGCGATTATGTCGGCGAGCTTGGTGTGATAGCGCTTGCCAACGGCAACTATGTGGTGCCTAGCAGGGAGTGGCACAACGGCGGACTGTATAACGCCGGGGCCGTCACCTTCGGCAACGGGACGACCGGGGTGAGCGGCGTGGTCTCGGCCGACAACAGCCTCGTGGGCAGCAATGCGGGCGACCAGGTCGGTGCAGGCGTGTGGGCGCTGACCAATGGCAACTATGTGGTGATCAGCCCCCAGTGGAAAAACGGTGCGAATGCCCAGGCGGGTGCCGCGACCTTCGGCAGCGGCACGACCGGGGTGAGCGGTGTGATCTCGGCGGCAAACAGCCTCGTGGGCGGCACGGCCGGTGACGTTGTGGGTATGTACGGCGTGACGGCACTGGCCAACGGCAACTATCTGGTGAGGAGTCCCGCATGGCACAACGGCGCGAATAACTCCGTCGGCGCGGTGACCTTCGGCAACGGCGCAACGGGGGTGAGCGGGCTGATCTCGGCAGCGAACAGTCTCACGGGCAGCACCGCGGGTGACAATGTCGGTTACGGCGTGACGGCGCTCTCCAACAGCAACTACCTGGTGAACAGCACCTACTGGCACAACGGCGGGCTGGCGAATGCCGGCGCCCTGACCTGGGTCGACGGCGCCACCGGGGCGACGCTCGATGGGGTCAATACCATCGAGGCCCAGAACAGCCTGTTGGGCACCACCGCCAGCACCTCGATGCTCTATTCGCCCATCGTCGATACGATCAATTCGACTTTTGTGACTTCGTTCAAGACCGAAGGTTCGGGCCGCGTCACGGCGGGTTTCGTTGATCCCAATCTCCTGAGCTACGATCGCGCCACGAGCCAGAGCCTGACCGTCACGCCGGCATTCCTGACCCGCACGCTCAACACCGGCACGGCGGTGGTGCTGCAGGCCGCCAACGACATCACGGTGAGCGATGCGATCACTTCCAGCAACGGCGGCAGCGGCGGTGCGCTGACGCTGGCTGCGGGCCGCAGCGTGCTGGTGAATGCCGATATCAGCACCGACAATGCAGCGATCAACCTGGTCGCGAATGACACGCTCGCCCACGGCGTGGTCGATGCCCAACGTGACGCGGGTGCCGCAGCCATCGCCATGGCCGCCGGCACCACGCTCGCATCCGGCAACGGCAATATCAACGTGACGCTGGGCATGGGCGCGGGGCTCACCAACAGTACGAGCGGCAACATCACGCTCGACAACCTGACCACGACGGGCAACGTGCTGGTGGCCAACAACGGACCCACGGCCGGCAGCAGCATCCTGCGCGCCCAGGCCTCTTCGCTGATCACCGCCAGCTCCGCCGCCCTGGACGTCAATGGCGCCAGCGGTGGCGGCAGCATAGGAAGCTCCGCAAATCCCATGCGGGTCACGGTGAGCAATCTCGAAGCGCGTTCACAGTCGGGTGGCGCCTACTTCGATTCCCCGGCGCAGGGCCTCACCGTGGGCGGCGCAGCACTCGGCGGGTTCACGGGCATCTCCACCTCATCGAACGGCGATATCGCGGCGAGTGCAGCGGGCACGGTGAACGTCGTCGAAGCAATCTCCGCCGACGGCAGCGGTTCGGTCACGCTGACGGCCAATGGCGGCGGCGATATCAGCAACAGCGCGGCGATCGGTACGGGCTCGGGGCCCATCAGCCTGCTCGCCGATAACGACATCGCCATCAACGCGTCGGTGGGCGCCGCTACGGCCGGGGCCGTTACTCTCATGGCGGATAATGATAGCAGTGGCGCCGGCGCGATTTCCCAGTCCCAGCCCCTCACCAAGGTCACGACACTGACCGCCAGCGGCACCAGCGTGACCCTTAACAATGCGGGCAACACCGTGGCCGGCCTGGGCGCCGTGACCGCTACGGCCGGCGCGACCAGTCTGGTCGACAGCGTCGGCCTCACGCTAAGCGGTGCGCTGACCGCCAGCGGCGCTGGCGACGCCATCGTGCTTGCGCTGGGCGGAAAATTCATCAATAGCTTCGGCGCGACAGCGCTAAATGCGCCCGCCGGCCGCTGGCTGGTCTGGTCCGCCGACCCCGCCGCCGACACGCGCGGCGGCCTGGCCTACGACTTCAAACAGTACGACGCCACCTACGGTGTCACCGCGGTGCAGGGTGCGGGCAACGGCTTCCTCTATATGCGGGCTCCCACGATCACGCCCAGCCTGGTGGGCAGCACCAGCAAAGTTTATGACGGCAAGCTAAACGCCACGCTCGACGCCGGCAACTACTTACTCGCCGGCGCCATCGATGGCGATACCGTTACGCTCAACTCTTCCCTGAGTGCTACCTATGACAGCAAAAATGTCGGCGTCGGCAAGCTCGTCAGCGCCACGGGTCTGACGATCTCCAGCGCCACCAACGGCGCCGCAAGCGTGTACGGCTACCAGGTCGTCGACGCAAGCGGCAATATCGGCACCATCACCAAGGCGCCTTTGACTCTGGCGCCGGTCTCCGACAGCAAGACCTACGACGGCACCACGAACTCGGCGGGGACGGTGGCGGTTACGGGAGCGGTGGCCGACGATAGCGTCACCGTCGCCCAGCAGTTCGACAGCAAGAACGCCTCCGCGCTGAACGGACGGACGCTCACCATCAAGCCAGGCTACACCATAGTCGACGCCGGTAGCGCCGACATGAGCGGCAACTACAGCATCGCCGACAACCGCACAGCCATGGGCACCATCAACGCCAAGGCTGTGACGCTCACCGCTCCAGTGGTGAGCAAGACCTACGATGGCGGACTCGGCTACGCCACCAGCGGAGGCGACCTCACCGCGCTTTCTACCGGCCTGGTCGGCGGCGACACGGTGAGCGCCGCGACCATTGCCTACACCGACAAGAACGTGGGTGTCGGCAACAAGACCGTGATCCTCGACGGCGCGACGCTGGGCGACGGCAACGATGGGGCCAACTACAGCGTCACGCTGGCCGGCAACGCCAGCAGCACCATCACCGCCAAGGCGGTGACGCTGACCGCCCCGGTGGTGAGCAAGACCTACGACGGCGGCACCGGCTACACGACCCAGGGCGCCGACCTGACGGCGCTGTCCGCCGGCCTGGTGGGCGACGACACGGTGACAGCGGCGGGTATCCGCTACAGCGACAAAAACTTCGGCGTGGGCAACAGGACCGCGACCCTCGACAGCGCGACGCTGAGCGACGGCAACGGCGGCAACAACTACACGGTGACCCTGGCCGGCAACAACACCAGCACCATCAACAAGGCGGCGTTGGTGGCGAATGTAGCGGCTGCCGACAAGGTGTATGACGGCACACCCACGGCGACGATAACGAGCCGCACCGTCAGCGGTGTCATAGGCGGCGACGTCGTGAGCCTCACCGGCGGCACGGCGAGCTTCGACACCAAGAATGTGGGCACGGGCAAGATCGTGACCGCCACGGACCTGACGCTGGCCGGTCTTGACGCCGGTAACTACACGGCGAACAGCACGGCGACAACGACGGCGGACATCACGCCGGCGAGCTTAGGCCTCAGCTTGACGGCGGGCATCACCGCGGCCGACAAGGTCTATGACGGCACCACGGCCGCCACCATCACCGGCCGCTCTTTGCTCGGCGTGATCGGCGGCGACGTCGTGAGCCTCACCGGTGGCACGGCGACTTTCGACAACAAGAATGTGGGCACGGCCAAGACGGTGACGGCGATCGATCTGGCCTTGAGCGGACCCGCCGCGGGCAACTATACAACGAACAGCACGGCGACGACGACGGCGGACATCACGCCGGCGAGTCTGACGGCGAGTGTCACGGCGGCCAACAAGTTGTATGACGCGACGACGGCTGCGACGATCACGAGCCGTGCGCTCAGCGGCGTCATCGGTGGCGACGCGGTCAGTCTGACCGGCGGCACGGCGAGCTTCGACACCAAGAATGTGGGCACGGGCAAGACGGTGACGGCGATCGATCTGGCCTTGAGCGGACCCGCCGCGGGCAACTATACAACGAACAGCACGGCGACAACGACGGCAGACATCACGCCGGCGAGCCTGACGGCGAGTGTCACGGCGGCCGACAAGGTGTATGACGCGACGACGGCTGCGACGATCACGAGCCGCGCGCTCAGCGGCGTCATCGGTGGTGACGCGGTCAGTCTGACCGGCGGCACGGCGAGCTTCGACACCAAGAATGTGGGCACGGGCAAGACCGTGACCGCCACGGACCTGACGCTGGCCGGTCTTGACGCCGGTAACTACACGGCGAACAGCACGGCGACAACGACGGCGGACATCACGCCGGCTCAGTTGCTCTACCTCGCCGATTCTGCCAGCCGCGCCTATGGACAAGCTAATCCCGCCTTTACGGGCAGCGTCACCGGCCTCAGGCACGGAGAAACCCTGGCCGATGTGACTACGGGCAGTCTGATTTTCAGCAGCATCGCCAACTCCGTCAGTCCGGTGGGAAACTACGAGATCACCGGCGGTGGTTTGTCTGCGGCTAACTACAGCTTCAGCCAGGCACCGGGGAACAGCGTTGCGCTCCAGGTGTTTGCCGCAGCCGAGCCGCTGGTCCTACCTCCGGTGGTTCCGCTGGGCGCTCCGCCACTCCAGTTGCCTATGCCTCAGACAGAAACTCCGATCCAGGCGAATGCGACCCAGAGCGAACTCAACCGAAGTCATGATGACGTCGTTCCGTGCAAGAGCGCCCTGTCGCCGAATTCGCTCGGCGGCTATTCGGTTGCCTGGACCTGCGGCGGCGCGCCCAGCCGATAGTCGACACTTTACTCCACGCCGCCGGGCATCAGTGGCCCTTGGCTGGATAGGATTCATGACATAGGCGTAACATGATAATTATGGATATGGAATTAGCCAGAAAATGGCTGCCCGCCGATTGCTCATCATGATGGTCCTGACGAGCGCACGGCTTCGTCTGACGCTGCAATTGCTCGCGACGCTCGCCGTCCTGGCCTGGCTGCCCGGCAATGCGCTCAAGCTTTTCGCCTTCCTGGTGATCTGGGCGCTGGGCTTCGGCCGGATTTCCCGCCCCGAACTGCTGCTGATGCTCGGCATCAATGCACTGTTCGTCCTGATGAATCTCGGCGCCCTGCACCAAGCGGTATTCCGCTTCAATCGTCCCGATGCGCTCGGGATGCCGATCTACGAGTTCGTCATGTGGGGCTTCTACATTCTCAATACTCTCCGTTTCCTCGACGGGCGGCCGCCGCGGGGCCGGTTATGGGTGACGCTCGGACTGGCGGCGATGTTTGCATTGCCGTTTTCCACCGTCGGCGACGCCACGGCATTGACCTTGGTTTCGGCAGCGATCCTGGCGCTGTGCCTCGCCTTCTACCATGAACGGATGGATCTGGCCTATGTCCTCTACATGGTCGTCATGGGCGCGACGGTCGAATACATCGGCGTCGCGACCGGACAGTGGAGTTATCCGGGCACCGGCGGCGTACCGCTCTGGTTCGCCACGATGTGGGGAGGGATCGGACTATTCAGCCGCAGGCTGCTGCTGCCGCTGCTGTGCCAGGATACGGAAACGACTCGAAGCGAAGGCGTCGGCCCGTATCAGGGCTTTTGAGGGGAGAAACCACGGTGGACTTCGACCATGCATTGCGCGACTGGGCCGTGCTGCTCGGCCAGTCTCGGGTTCTCGACGCGGCGGCGGCCCAGGCCGGTTACGGCAGTTGCACGACGGGAATCAAGCGCCGGCTGGCGGGCGCCCTGAGGCCGCATGAGCGCGCGCAGATTCCGGAGGTCGTTGCGATCGCGGCCCGTTTCAAGGTGCCGCTCTACCCGATCAGCACCGGCCACAACTGGGGTTACGGAACCGCTCTGCCGGCGACAGACGACTGCGTCATTCTCGATCTCTCCGGGCTCGACCGGATTGTCGATTTCGACCCGGGCAACGGTTTGCTCACGGTCGAGCCCGGCGTCACCCAGGGACAGCTCGCCAACTTCCTGGATCAGGGCGGACATCCTTATCTGGTGCCGGTGACCGGCGCCGGACCGAGCTGCAGCCTGATCGGCAATGCGCTGGAACGCGGCTACGGCATCACCCCCCACGCTGATCACTTCGCCGCGGTGATGACGCTGGAAGCGGTTTTGCCCGATGGCCGCGTCTATCGCTCGGCGCTGTCCGGGATGAACGGCGAGCCGCTAGACCGTGCCTTCAAGTGGGGCATCGGACCATATCTCGACGGCATTTTTTCGCAGAGCGGCTTCGGCATCGTGACCGAGATGAGCATCGCGCTGGCGCGGCGTCCCGACGGCATCAAGGCCTTCCTTTTCGGCCTGAAGCGAGCGGAACAACTCGGCGAACTGGTCGAACGGGTGCGCGAGGTGCTGGCCCGCTATCCCGGTGTGGTCGGCGGCATCAACCTGATGAACGCGCACCGCGTTCTGGCCATGGCGGTGCCCTATCCGGGCGATCGGCTGGGTGCCGATGGTCTCGTGCCTGCCGGGCTGCTGTCCGAACTCAGCCGGGACAATCAGGTGAACCCCTGGACGGGATTCGGCACGCTCTATGGCAGCAGCGGCGTGGTGGCGGCGGCGCAGCGCGAGATCCGCGCCTTGCTCAAACCGCTGGCGTCGCGGCTGATCTTCGTCGGACCCTCCGGCGCCCGGACCTTGGCCCGACTCGGTCGGCTGCTGCCGGGACGCTATCGTTCCAAATTTGCCAGAAGCCTGGAGATGCTGGAGCGCTCGCTGCAACTGGTGGCCGGCCGGCCAAACGAGACGGCGCTGCCCCTGTGCTATTGGCTGAGCGGCAAGCGAGCGCCGGATGACGCGGCCATGGATCCGGCCCGCGACGCCTGCGGCGTGATCTGGTATGCGCCGCTGGTGCCGATGCAGCCGGAGCGCGTCGCCGCCTATCTGCGCATGGTCACCGCGATCATGCGTGAATATCGACTGGAACCGTTGATTACCCTGACCAGCGTATCGGAGCGCTGTTTCGACAGCACCGTGCCGCTGCTATTCAACCTGGACTCGGAGCAGAGCCGGGAAAATGCCGGGCGTTGTTACTGGGCCCTGCTGGAGGCGGGCCGCAGCCAGGGTTTCCTGCCTTACCGGGTGGGCATCCAGACCATGAGCTGGCTGTCGGCAAACGACACCACCTACTGGCAGTTGGTACGGGAAATCAAGAAGACACTCGACCCCGACGCCATCCTCTCACCGGGAAGGTATGTTTGATGAGCCCTCAGGCCAGACGGCGAAGCGCTGCAGCGGCGGTGTTGGCGCTGCTCGCGACTTCCGCCGCTCGCGCCCAGTCCGCGGTCTTGCCGAGTTCACCCGATGCCGGCTCGCTGTTGCGCAATCTTGAGCCGCTGCCCCGCACGGCGCCTTCCCTGTCCTCGCCGCAGGCGCCGCCGCCGGAGCCGGTGCCATCGACAGCGCCCTCCGAGCGGGCTGGGCGCGAGGCAGCGACAGAAGCGTTCGTGCCCGATCAATCCCGCCACAGCCTGTTGCTGCTGAACGACCTGATCGCTGCCGCCGCTTACCCAGCACCGGATGCTGGATCGCTGCTGCGCGGCATCGAGGCTGCACCCAAGTTATCGCCGTCTCCGTCAGCAAAGAGTCCTCGTCCGGGCCCGGACGAACTGCGCGTGCTGGTCCGCGATTTTCATATCAGCGGTGCCACGCTGAATTTCGAGGCCAGACTCAGGGAGCGGCTACTGCCGTTCATCGGCAAAAAACTCGATCTGGCAGAGCTGGAAGCTGCCACCGCCACGGTCAGCGAAGTCTACCGGGAACAAGGCTACGTCGCCCGCGCCTACTTGCCGCCGCAGGCGATCAAGGACGGTATCGTCGATATCGTCATCGTCGAAGGCAAGCTGGGCCGGGTCCAGGTGACGAAGACTGAGCCGCCGGCACGCCTGTCCCGCGATCGGGCGGCACGCACCATGAGCGAGAACATGCTGGTCGGTGAACCGGTCAAGACCGAGCAGTTGGAACGCAACGTGCTGCTGCTGAAGGACCTCGCCGGGGTCGATGTCAGCGCTACCCTGGTGCCCGGCGCGCGTGCAGCGGAGGTCGATGCACAGATTGCCTTGTCCGACACGCCCCTGATCACCGCCAGCATCGGCGCCGGCAACGGCGGTGCGCCGGGGACCGGCGCCAACCAGATCGATGCCGCGCTCTCCGTGAATGGCGCTGCCGGTATCGGCGAACGCCTGAGTCTGAGCGCCGTTGGCGCCAGCGGCCTCGACTATGCGCACGCGGCGGTCGCCGTGCCGCTGGGCTATTCCGGCCTCAGCCTCGGCGCCGAAATCGCGACGCTGCATTACCGGCTCGGCGGCAACTATGCCAGTCTCGATGCCAGCGGCGAGGCATCGAGCGTGGGTATCTCCGCCAGTTATCCGATCATCCGCAGCCGCGCACGGAATCTCTATCTGGATGCCAATTTCGAACGGCGGCGCTATGTGAATCGAGCGCTGGGTGAGATCAGCAGCGACAAGCGCGCCGACATCCTCTCCTTAGGCCTGGCCGGCAACAGCCTCGATGGCTGGTTGGGCGGGGGCTACGGCAGCTACGCCGCGGCGCTCACCGGCGGCAGTCTCGACCTGTCGGCAGCCCCGGCCAATCTCGGCGTCGATGCGGCCTCGGTTCGGACCCAGGGCGACTATTCGAAGTTTTCCTGGAGCGCTTCGCGCCTGCAGACGGTGGCCGAACCCCTCAGCCTGTATGCCGGCATGTCCGGCCAGTTCGCGGGCAAGAACCTCGATTCCTCGGAGAAGTTCTTTCTCGGCGGCCCCGGCGGCGTGCGTGCCTACCCGGTCAATGAGGCCGGCGGTGACGAGGGCTGGCTGGTGAGCCTGGAACTGCGCGGCCGACTCAGCCGCGAGCTTCAGGCCGTCGTTTTCGCCGACGCCGGAGCCGTGCTGCAGCACCGCAAGCTGTGGGCTTCCTGGGCGGGGAGCGCCAATGTTCCCAATCGCATCGCGCTCGCCGGAGCGGGTCTCGGCTTGAACTGGACCTCACTCAGTACCGCCGCGCGCTTGAGCATCGCCTGGCGCCTGGGCAGCAACCCTTTGAGTGATGCCAACGGCAAGGACAGCGATGGCACGCGCCGCATTCCGCGCGTCTGGGTTCAGCTCAATCAATACTTCTGAATAAGCCCACTACTTTTTCCGGGCAAGTTGTTGCCACAGCATCAACGCGATGCCGATGCTGATGGCCGAGTCGGCGACATTGAAGGCCGGCCAGTAGTGGCGGTCGATGTGAAAGTAGAGGAAGTCCACCACCGCACCATGAACCAGCCGGTCGATCACGTTGCCCAGGGCGCCGCCCAGCACCAGCGCCAGCGCCAATGGCTGCAAGCGCTCATGGGCATGGCGTTTCATCAGCGTCAGGATCCAGGTCGAGATCGCCAGCGCCAGCGCCACGAAGAACCAGCGCTGCCAGCCGGAGGCGGACGACAGAAAGCTGAAGGCGGCGCCGCGGTTGAAGACGAACACCAGGTCGAAGAAGCGCGTCACCGTGACGCTCTGGCCGAGCGTGAACGCCGACACCAGCCAGGCCTTGCTCGCCTGGTCGAGGACGATGATGGCGGCGGACAGCGCCAGCCAGAGGGAAAATCTAGGCTGCCGCACGCGCTTCCCCCTCGCCGAACAGGTTGGATGCGCAGCGGCCGCACAGTTCCGGGTGCAAGTCGGCGTGGTCGTGGCGGCCGACGTCATCGCGCCAGTGCCAGCAGCGGGGACACTTGGCGTGCGCCGATGGCGTCACGATCACCGCTTCCGCGCCGACGTCGGCGGCTTTCACCAGCGTGGTCCTGGAGCAGATCAGGACGAAGCGCAGATCGTCGCCCAGCGCCGAGAGCAGCTCGTACTTGGCGCCGCTGGCGCGGATCTCCACCTCCGCCTGCAGCGACGAGCCGATCGCGCCGGCAGCGCGCAACTCCTCCATCGCCTTGCTGACCTCGGCGCGCACTTCGCGGATCCGCCGCCAGCGATCGAGCAGTTGCTCCTCGTCGCCTGATTCCGGCAGCTGATGCCAGGTGCTGAGCATGACGCTGTCGGCGTTGCCCAGCGCCGACCATACCTCCTCGGCGGTGAAGGCGAGCACCGGCGCCATCAGCCGGGTGACGCTCTGCAGGATGTGCCAGAGCGCGCTCTGGGCCGAGCGGCGCGGGCGCGAATCGGCGCCGGTGGTGTAGAGCCGATCCTTGAGGATGTCGAGATAGTAGGCGCCGAGATCCTCCGAGCAGAAGTTCTGCAAGGCCTGCACCACCTTGTGGAACTCGTAGCGCTCGTAGTCGGCGCCGACCTGTTCCTGCAACTGCCGCGTCAGCGCCAGCGCGTGGCGGTCGATCTCCAGCCACTGCGTGGGTGCGAGCAGTTGCGTCGCCGGGTCGAAGTCGGCGGTGTTGGCGAGCAGGAAGCGCAGCGTGTTGCGGATGCGGCGGTAGGATTCGACCACCCGCTTCAGGATCTCATCGGAGATCGACAGCTCGCCCGAATAGTCGGACGAGGCGATCCACAGGCGGATGATCTCCGCCCCGAGCTTGTCGCTGATCTCCTGCGGCGGCATGCCGTTGCCCTGGGACTTGCTCCTCTTGCGGCCGTTCTCGTCGACCACGAAACCGTGGGTGAGCAGCGCCAGGTACGGCGCACGGCCGTCGAGCGCGCAAGCGGTGAGCAGGCTGGAGTGGAACCAGCCGCGATGCTGGTCGGAGCCTTCTAGATAGAGGTCAGCCGGGAAGGTGCTCACCTCCCGGTGCGAGCCGCGCAACACGCTCCAGTGCGTGGTGCCCGAGTCGAACCAGACGTCCAGGGTGTCGCTCATCTTGCTGTAGTGGGCGGCATCCGGGCCGAGCAGTTCCTCGGCGTCGAGCTTGAACCAGGCCTCGATGCCGGAGCGTTCGACCTTCAAGGCCACCTGTTCGAGCAGCTCGGCGCTGCGCGGATGCGGCTCGCCCGTTTCGTTGTGCAGGAAGAACGGGATCGGCACGCCCCAGTTGCGCTGGCGGGAGATGCACCAGTCGGGCCGGTTGGCGATCATCGCGGCGAGCCGCGCCTGGCCCCAGGCGGGATAGAACTTGGTGTCGTCGATCGCGGCGAGCGCGGTCTGGCGCAGCGTCGGCGTTCGCTCGCCGTCCATGCGCACGAACCACTGGGTGGTGGCGCGGTAGATCAGCGGCGTCTTGTGGCGCCAGCAGTGCATGTAGCTGTGGCCGATCTCGGCGGCGTCGAACAGGGCGCCGACCTCGCGCAGCTTGTCGATGATCGCCGGAGCGGCCGCCCAGATGTTCATGCCGCCGAACAGCGGCAGGCTGTCGGCGAAGCGGCCGTTGCCCAGCACCGGCGTCAGGATCTCGTCGTTCGCCATGCCGTGTGCGCGGCAGGAAGAGAAGTCCTCCAGGCCATAGGCGGGAGCGCTGTGCACGATGCCGGTGCCGGCTTCCAGGGTGACGTAGTCGCCCAGGAACACCGGCGAGAGGCGCTCCGGGTAGAAGGGGTGGCGAAAGCGGATCAGTCCCAGCTTGGCGCCCTGGGTACGGGCCAGCACCGGACCGCCCAGACCGTAACGCAGCAGCGCCTGGGGGGCCAGGTCGCTCGCCAGGATCAGCAGGCCGCGCTCGGTATCCACCAGGTCGTAGCTGAATTCCGGATGGACGTTCAGCGCCTGGTTCGCCGGGATCGTCCACGGCGTCGTCGTCCAGATCACCGCATAGACCGGCTTGTCCGGCAGCGTCGCCAGAGCGAAGGCGGCTTTGATCCGGTCGCGATCGACCGCCTCGAAGCCGACGTCGATCGCCGGCGACTTCTTGTCCTGGTATTCGACCTCCGCCTCGGCCAGCGCCGAACCGCAGTCGAAGCACCAGTTGACCGGCTTCAGGCCGCGATACAGCTGTCCCTGTTCGAGCATCCTGCCCAGCGCCCGGATCTCCGCCGCCTCGGTCTTGAAGGCCATGGTCAGGTAGGGGTTGTCCCACTCGCCCAGGACGCCCAGGCGGATGAAGTCCCGCTTCTGCCGCTCGACCTGTTCCGCGGCGTAGGCGCGGCACAGTTCGCGCACCCGGTCGGCGGGAATGTTCTTGCCGTGCAGCTTCTCGATCTGGTGCTCGATCGGCAGGCCGTGGCAGTCCCAGCCCGGCACGTAGGGCGCGTCGAAACCGGCCAGGGTCTTGGCGCGGACGATGATGTCCTTGAGGATCTTGTTCACCGCGTGGCCGATGTGGATGTCGCCGTTGGCGTAGGGCGGGCCATCATGCAGGGTGAAGCGCGGCCGTCCGCGCGCAGCTTCGCGAATCTTCTGATAGAGCCCCTGCGCCTGCCATTCCTTGATCCAGCCCGGCTCGCGTTTGGCCAGGTCGCCGCGCATCGGGAAGGGCGTGTCGGGAAGATTCAGGGTCTTGCGGTAATCAGCCATTTTGGGTATTCGCGAAGTAGTTTCGGGTGGCATCGACGTCGCGCGCGATCTGTGCCTTGAGGGCGTCCAGGCTGTCGAACTTGGCCTCGTCGCGCAGCTTGTGCAGGAAGTTGACCGCGACGTGGGCGCGATAGATCGAGCGCTGGAAATCGAGCAGATGCACTTCCAGGACGGGCTTCAGTCCATCGCCCAGGGTCGGCCGCACTCCCAGGCTGGCGGCGCCGGGCAGGGGCGTATCAGTCAGACCTGAGACGGTGACGGCGAAGATGCCGGCGAGCGGCAGGCGCTTGCGCTTCAATTGCACATTGGCGGTCGGATAGCCCAGTGTGCGGCCGATCTTGTTGCCCTCGACCACTCTGCCGGCGATAGCGTAGGGACGGCCGAGCAGGCGTGCGGCGTGCTCGATGTCGCCCGCCTCCAGGCACTCGCGCAGCGCCGAACTGGAGACGCGTTCGCCCATCCAGTCGAGTGTGGGCATGGCCTCGACGCCGAAGCCATGGCGCTGGCCGGTTTCCTGCAGCATCATGAAGTCGCCGCTGCGGCCGCGCCCGAAGCGAAAGTCGTCGCCGATGATCAGGTATCGGACGGACAGGCCTTGTACCAGGATGCGGCGGGCAAAGTCTTCCGCGCTCAAGGAGGCGAGCGCTGCATCGAAGCGGCAGACATAGACCCGGTCGATGCCGCAACGCTCGATCAGGGCGAGCTTCTCGCGCAGATTGGTGAGCCTCGCCGGTGCCTGGTCCGGCGCGAAGAATTCGCGCGGATGGGGTTCGAAGGTCACCAGGGCCGAGGGCAGGCCGAGTTGCCGCGCCTGCGCCGTCAGGCGCGCGAGCAGCGCCTGGTGACCGCGGTGCAGACCATCGAAGTTGCCGATGGTGAGCACACTCGATGTTGCCGCATGTTCCGGGACTCTGCGAAAAACCTGCATGACCACGCCAAAAAAACGCTGAGTATAGCAGCCTCGGCGGGCCTACCGCGGCGTCAGCTCAGCGTGGTCTTCGCCAGCGGTGGGTTCTTGGCGAAATAATTCTTGATGCCCTTGAATATGGCTTCGGCGATCTTGTCCTGGTAGGCGTCGTCGTTTAGCCGCTGCTCTTCCTCGGGATTGGAGATGAAGTCGGTCTCGACCAGGATCGAGGGAATGTCGGGCGCCTTCAGCACGGCGAAGGCCGCCTGCTCGACCCGGCCTTGGTGCAGGGGGTTGACGTCGCCCAATTGACCGAGCACGTCCCTGCCCAGCTTCATGCTGTCGTTGCTGGTGGCCGTCTGCGACAGGTCGAGCAGGGTGCGCGCAAGATAGGGGTCCTTGACCTTGAGGTCGACCCCGCCGATCAGGTCGGAGGCGTTCTCGCGTCGCGCCAGCCAGCGCGCCGCGGTGGATGAAGCACCGTGCTCGGACAGCACGAAGACGCTGGAGCCGTGCGCGGTCTGGTTGGTGAAGGCATCGGCGTGTACCGAGACGAACAGGTCGGCCTGCACGCGCCGGGCCTTCTCCACGCGCTGGCCCAGGGGGATGAAGTAGTCGCCGTCGCGGGTGAGCACCGTGCGCATGTTAGGCTCGGCTTCGATCCGTTTCCTGAGCCGGCGGGCGATCGACAGCACCACGTTCTTCTCGTGCGTGCCGGCTTGGCCGGTGGCGCCGGGATCCTCGCCGCCGTGTCCGGGGTCGAGCATGATGGTGACCATGCGCGCGATCTCCCCCGGGTTCTCGCCCGGCTGCTGCCGCGGCAGCTTCGGCTGTTTCTGCAGCAAGGCCATCAGCGGGTCGATCGGATCGGCCGGGTAGAGGTCGAGCACCAAGCGGTAACCGTATTCGCCGACCGGCTTCAGGGTGAACACCTGAGGCTTGACTTCGCCCTTGAGGTCTACCACCAGACGCACCACGCCCGGCCGGTTGCGGCCGGCGCGGATCTGCTTGATGTAGGGATCGGCTGCGGAAATCCTGCCGGGCAACTTGGCGAGCACCGAGTTGAACTCGACGCCTTCGAGATCCACGAGCAGACGCGCTGGATTGCTCAGTTGCTGGTAGCTGAATACCAGGGGCTGGCTGTCTTCGAGCGTGATGCGGGTGTAGTCCGGTGCCGGCCAGACCCGCACCGCCATCACGCTGCTTCGACCGATGGCACCGGCCGCGGTACGGGTGACCAGCAGCGTCAGCGAGGCCGCCCCGAGCTTGAGCAATTCGCGCCGGGAGAACCCGCTTGCCAGTTTCTCAGACATTTCAGGCAGTCCTGTCCGCGGCGACTGGCCGCGACGAGTTCGATCTCGCGTCCTCGATCGGCGATGGCCAGACGCAGCCGCAAATCGGCGGGAGGCAGGTAGTTGCCCGCGCGTTCCGGCCATTCGACGAGGCAGACTCCGTCGCCCTGGAAGTATTCGTCGAGTCCTGCATCAAGGTATTCTTCCGGCTGATTGAATCGATAGAAATCAAAGTGGTACAAGTTTAATCTAGAAATAGCATAAAGTTCAACAAAAGTATAGGTCGGACTCTTCACCTTGCCTTCATGGCCCAGGGCGCGCAGCAGACCGCGCACCAGCGTGGTCTTGCCGGCGCCCAGATCGCCTTCGAGCGTGATCACCAGTCCGGGCGTCAGCGCGGGCGTCAGCGCGGCACCGAGCGCCAGGGTCGCAGCCTCGTCGGGAAGGCGCAGGGATAGGTGGGTATCATGGTGCCCATTTCGCTCGCCGCCAGACTCTGCATGCATTCAGGTGATCCTCAGGATTGGAAACGACTGGCCGCCCTCATCAAGGCGTGGGGCGCCGAACTGGGCTTTGCCGCGGTCGGCATCGCCCCGGTCTCGGGCAGCGAAGCCGCGGAGGCGGGCTTGCTGGCGTGGCTCGCCGCGGGCTGCCACGGCGAGATGGATTATATGGCACGGCATGGGACCAAACGCTCGCGGCCGGCCGAACTGCTCCCGGGCACGGTCTCGGTGATCACCGCGCGGCTCGATTACTGGCCGGATGCCGCCGATGCCGATGAAGTCCTCGCCGACCGGACGCGCGCCTACCTTTCCCGCTACGCCCTGGGTCGCGACTACCACAAGCTGATGCGCGCCCGCCTGCAGCAACTGGCCTCACGCATCGAAGCCGAGCTCGGCCCTTTTGCTCACCGGGTGTTCTCCGATTCGGCGCCGGTTCTGGAAGTGGATCTGGCGGCCAGGAGCGGCCTGGGCTGGCGCGGCAAGCACAGCCTGCTGCTCACGCGCGGCGCCGGCTCGACCTTCTTCCTGGGCGAAATCTATACGTCTTTGCCGCTGCCCGCCGATGCGCCGGTGTCGGCCCACTGCGGCACTTGCCGGGCCTGTCTCGACGCCTGCCCGACCGGCGCCATCGTCGACCCCTACCGGGTCGATGCGCGCCGCTGCATTTCCTATCTGACGATCGAGTCGAAGGGCAGCATCCCGGTCGAGCTTCGTCCCCTGATCGGCAACCGCGTCTATGGCTGCGACGACTGTCAGCTCTGCTGCCCGTGGAACCGCGCCGCGCCGCGCACCAGTGAGGACGATTTCGCCGTGCGCCACGGCCTCGATCGGGCCTCGTTAGTCGAGCTGTTCGCCTGGAGCGAGGCCGAATTCAGGCAGAAGATGGCCGGTTCCGCCATTCATCGGATCGGCTTCGAGCGCTGGTCGAGGAATCTCGCGGTCGGTCTGGGCAACGCCCCGAGTTCGCCGGAGGTGGTGGCGGCGCTGACTGCCAGAGTCCTGGACGGCTCGGCCCTGGTCCGGGAGCACGTGGTCTGGGCGCTGGGACGGCATGGCAGACCCCGGCCATAGCCGGTTTGCCGGCACCGGTTCGAGCCGCTATAATCCGCAGCCTCGTTGCACCGAGGCCGGCGTAGCTCAGACGGTAGAGCAGCGCATTCGTAATGCGAAGGTCGGGAGTTCGATTCTTCTCGCCGGCACCACCCTCAGAACCCCCTGGCTTGCGCACCGCAGGCCTTTTTTATGCGGGAGCAAGCATGCAGATCAAGGGCAGCGTATTCATCGTCACCGGCGGCGCCTCCGGCCTGGGCGCGGGCACCGCGCGGATGCTCGCGGCTGGCGGCGCCAAGCTGGTGATCGCCGATCTCAACAAGTCCTCGGGCGCGGCGCTGGCGGCCGAACTCGGGGCGCACTTCCACGAGACCGATGTTGCCAACGAGGCGAGCGCACAGGCGGCGGTGGATCTGGCGCTGTCGGCCTACGGCGCGGTCAACGGCCTGGTGAACTGCGCCGGCATCGCCATCGGCGAGAAGGTGCTGGGCAAGGAGGGGCCGCACGCGCTGGCGTCTTTTGCCAGGGTGATCAACATCAATCTGATCGGCAGCTTCAACATGATCCGGCTGGCGGCAGAGGCCATGAGCAAGGGCGCGTCCAACGCCGCGGGCGAGCGCGGCGTGATCGTGAACACCGCTTCGGTGGCGGCCTACGACGGCCAGATCGGCCAGGCCGCCTATTCCGCCTCGAAGGGCGGCATCGTCGGCATGACCCTGCCGATCGCCCGCGAATTGGCGCGCTTCGGCATCCGCGTCATGACCATCGCGCCGGGCATCTTCGAGACGCCGATGCTGCTCGGCATGCCGCAGGAAGTCCAGGAGGCGTTGGGCAAGATGGTGCCCTTCCCGCAGCGTCTGGGCAAGCCAGCCGAGTACGCGGCGCTGGTCAGGCAGATCGTCGAGAACGAGATGTTGAACGGCGAGGTGATCCGCCTGGACGGCGCCATCCGCATGGCGCCGAAGTAGTTCGCCAGGTCCGGCTAGGCCGCCATTTCACCCGTGGCTGACGCCTGCTATCACTGCGGCTTGCCGGTGCCCGCGGGCGTCGATCTTCCGGTGATCATCGGCGGCTTGCCGCGGCCGATGTGCTGCGCCGGCTGCCAGGCGGTGGCCCAGGCCATCGTCGCCAATGGACTGGACGACTACTACCGCCACCGCGAGGCCATGCCCGAATCGCCGCGCGAGGCGCTGCCCCAGGCCCTGAAGGACGCCGGCCTGTTCGACCACCCCGAGGTGCAGAAGAGTTTCGTGCAGCCGGTCAATGAGCACGAACGCGAGACCTCGCTGATCCTCGAGGGCATCACCTGCGCCGCCTGCATCTGGCTGAACGAACAGCATCTGTCCAGGCAGCCGGGCGTGACCGCGGTCGGCATCAATTACGCCACCCGCCGCGCCAGCGTCCGCTGGGACGAACGGACGATCCATCTGTCGCAGATCATCGAGGCGATCGCCGCCATCGGCTATCGCGCCCACCCCTACGATCCGGCGCGCTCCGAGGTGCTGGCGCAGCGCGAGCGCCGCGCCGCCCTGTGGCGCCTGTTCGTCGCCGGCTTCGGCATGATGCAGGTGATGATGTACGCGATCCCGGCTTATCTCGCCGACCGCGGCAGCATGACGCCCGACATCGCGCAATTGTTGCGCTGGGCCAGCCTGCTGCTGACCTTGCCGGTGATCCTCTATTCCGCCGCGCCGTTCTTCGCCAGCGCCTGGCGCGATCTCAAGCTCCGCCGGGTCGGCATGGACGTGCCGGTGGCGCTCGGGGTCGGCAGCGCCTTCCTCGCCAGCGCCTGGGCGACCCTGACCGCCAGCGGCGCGGTGTATTTCGATTCGGTGACGATGTTCGTGTTCTTCCTGTTGGGCGGTCGCTATCTGGAAATGATGGCCAGGCAGCGGGCTGCGCGCGGCATCGAGAGCCTGGCGCGGGCGGTGCCGGCGGTCGCCTCGCGCCTGCCGGACTACCCGCGAGCGGACGAGGTGCGCGTGGCGGTGGCGGAACTCAGTCCGGGGGACGTCGTGCTGGTGCGGCCGGGCGAAGCCATCCCGGTCGATGGCGAGGTGATCGACGGCGAGAGCGAGGCCGACGAGGCGCTGCTCACCGGAGAGAGCCTGCCGGTGGCCAAGCGTTGCGGCGACCTGGTCACCGGCGGCAGCGTGAACCTCGGCAGCCCGCTCCTGGTCCGGGTGCACCGGGTCGGCGCGGCGACGCGGATGGCGGCGATCCGGCGCCTGGTCGAACGCGCCGCCGCCGAGAAGCCGCGCCTGGCCGAGTCCGCCGAGCGCATCGCCGGCCGCTTCCTCGTCGCCCTGCTCGTGCTCGCCGCCGCCGCCGGCATCTTCTGGTACTTCGTCGATCCCAGCCGCGCCCTGGGGGTGTTCGTCGCCGTCCTGGTGGTGAGCTGTCCCTGCGCCCTGTCGCTGGCCACCCCGGCGGCACTGACGGTGGCCACCGGCGCGCTCTCTCGATTGGGCGTGCTGGTGACCCGGGGCCACGCCATCGAGACCCTGGCGCGGGCCGATCAGTTCGTCTTCGACAAGACCGGCACGCTGACCCAGGGCCGGTTGACGCTGATCGGGACGCTGCCGTTGTCGGCCTGGTCGGCGCAGCAGGTGCTGGGAATGGCGGCGGCGCTGGAGAGCGGTTCCGAGCATCCGATCGGGCGGGCGCTGCTTGCCGCCGCGCGAGCGCACGAATCCGCGCCTCTGCCGACGCCGCAGGAGGTGCGCGCCGTCAGCGGTCAGGGCATCGAGGCCAGGCTTTCCGGCGAATTGCTGCGCGTGGGCACCGTCGCCTACGCCGGCGCCCTGCACGGCCGGCCGCTGCCCGAGGCGGCCGCCCGCTGGATCGACGAAGGCGGCAGCGTCGTCGGCTTGGCCGATGCCTGCGGCTGGCTGGCCTTGTTCCGCCTCAATGACAGCCTGCGCCCGCAGGCCGGCGCCGCGCTCGCCACCTTGCGCCGCGCCGGTCTGAAACTGTCCATCCTGAGCGGCGACAGCCCGGCCGCGGTGGCCGAACTCGCCGCCGGGCTGGGCGTCGCTGATGCCCACGGCGGCTGCTCGCCCGAGGACAAGCATCGCTTCATCAGCGAATTGCAGCAGCACGGCGACATCGTCGCGATGGTCGGCGACGGCGTCAATGACGCGCCGGTGCTGGCCCAGGCCCAGCTGTCGATCGCCATGGGCGGCGGCACCGATCTCGCCCGCAGTCAGGCCGACATCGTACTGCTCGGCGACGATCTGCAGCAGCTCTCGCGGGGCGTCGGCCTGGCTCGGCGCACGCTCGCCGTGGTGCGGCAGAATCTGGCCTGGGCCTTCGTCTACAACCTGCTGGCGATACCGCTGGCGATGGCCGGCTGGGTCACGCCCTGGATGGCCGGCATCGGCATGTCCGGCAGCTCGCTGCTGGTGGTGCTCAATGCGCTGCGCCTGCAGGGCAGGGTAGGCTGATGGAGATCCTGTACCTGTTGATTCCGCTCTCGGTGGTCCTGGTCTTCCTGATCGGGGTGGTCTTCTGGTGGTCGGTGAAGAGCGGACAGTTCGACGATCTCGAAGGGCCTGCTCACCGCATCCTGATGGATGACGACCGGCCGCTGGACATGTCAGGCGAGCGCGGGCGGGACGAAGAAACTTCTTGAAACGAATGACCACGGGAACAGAAAATATGGAAAGCTTCATCGCGGGCAAGGATGCCTCGCTCGAATCGTCGATCGCCGCCATGCAGGGCAGGCTCACGGCCCTGGGCTTCCACGTGGAGGAGCGCTCATGGCTGAACCCGGTGGCCGGGATATGGTCGGTGCATGTCCGCGAGCGCGACTGCCCGCTGCTGTTTACCAACGGCAAGGGCGCCTCGAAGCTCGCGGCGCTGGCCAGCGCCCTGGGCGAGTTCTTCGAGCGCCTGTCCTGCAACTACTTCTGGAGCCATTACTATCTGGGCGAGACGATCGCCCGGCGCGGCTTCACGCACTATCCGCGCGAGCGCTGGTTCGAGCTTGGCGACGGAGGCGAGTGGCCCGAGGGCTTGCTCGATCCAGGTCTGCGCAGCTTTTACAATCCGGAGAGTGCGATCGAGGCCGGGGCTCTGGTCGACCTCAACTCGGGCAATGTGGAGCGCGGTATCTGCGCCCTGCCTTACCTGAGGCTCTCTGATGGCGCCAGCATCTGGTTCCCGGTCAACATCATCGGCAATCTCTACGTCAGCAACGGCATGGCCGCCGGCAACACGCCGCAGGAAGCGCGCACCCAGGCCCTGTCCGAAATCTTCGAACGCCACGTCAAGTTCCGCATCATCGGCGATGGCCTGTGTCTGCCCGGGGTGCCCGAGGCGGTGCTGGCACGCTATCCGCGCATCGCCGAAGGTGTCCGCGCACTGCGCGCGGCGGGCTTCGGCATCCTGGTCAGGGACGCCTCGCTGGGTGGGCAATATCCGGTGATGAACGTGACCCTGCTCAATCCCGACGATCAGGGCTGCTTCGCCAGCTTCGGCGCCCACCCGCGCTTCGAGATCGCGCTGGAGCGCGCGCTGACCGAGTTGCTGCAGGGACGGGCGCTCGATGCGCTGGGCGGCTTCCCGGCACCGGGTTTCGATCTGGAAGAAATCGCCAGCGCGCCGAACATCGAGATTCATTTCGTCGATTCCAGCGGCATCGTCGGCTGGAAGTTTCTCGGCGACCGCCCGGACTTCGAATTTTGCGACTGGAATTTCAGCAGCTCCACCGAGGAGGACTATCGCTGGCTGGTCGAGCGCATCCACGCCGACGGGCGCGACGTCTATGTCGCCGACTTCACCCACCTGGGCGTCTATGCCTGCCGGATTCTGGTGCCCGGCATGTCTGAGATCTATCCGGTCGATGACCTCGAGTGGGAGAACAACAGCGTTGCCAACGACCTCAGGCCCGCCATCCTGCGCCTGCCGGAATTGTCCGCTGAGGAATGCGCCGAACTGCTGGCGAGCCTGGACGAACGGGATCTGGCCGACCAGCGTCCGGTGGCGGAACTGATCGGATTGGCCGCCGATTCCGGATCGGCCTGGTCGGAGCTGCGCGTGGGCGAACTCAAGACCTTGCTGGCGCTGGCGATCGGCGACGAAGAGGCAATTCGCGAAGGCTGCGAGTGGATAGGCAATTTCGAACACCTGAACGAGCGCCGCCGGCGCGTCTATCGCTGCATCGAGAGCCTGCTGAACTTGGGCGACGCCGTCTCCTATGACGATGCCCTGCGGCAGCTTTACGGGGCCGGAGCGCTGCAGCAGGCGAAGGATCTGCTCGCCGCGAAGCAGCGTTTCTTCGGCCTGGATGCGCCGGGTTTGGGCTTGGCTGGTTGCGACATGCACCGACGCCTGCTCGAAGCCTACGGAAAACTGCACGCGCAGTGAGGCCGGCGGGTTTCACTCCTGCATTGCGGCCGCACGGCGTTGACTTGTATCAATAGACAGCTATGACCGGTAAGTAAAATTGCCCGCCAGGGCGCCTGCTGCTTCCGGTCTGAGGCAAGCCGCCTATCTTAGGGGGTGTAACCGTCATGCAAGCGACGTACAACTACAAGGTCGTGCGCCAGTTCACCGTGATGACCGTGGTGTGGGGCATAGTCGGGATGCTGGTTGGGGCGTATATCGCGGCGGAGCTGATCTGGCCGCAGCTGAACGT
>MLJW01000148.1_pt1 | contig 64553 bp, 54 predicted proteins | sample 888231 | NCBI WGS metagenome assembly MLJW01 (sample SAMN05788063, study PRJNA343431) | mine drainage metagenome | isolation source: sample collected from the inflow into an acid mine drainage treatment plant... | place: Germany: Lusatia, lignite mining district
CGCCTCCCAATGCCGCGGTGGCGAAGCTGATCGGCATTTCGCAATGCAGGTCGTCGCCGTCGCGCTGGAACACGCTATGCGGTTTGATATGGATCTCCACGTACAAGTCGCCGTGCGGCGCGCCGTGACTGCCGGCCTCGCCATGGCCGCTGTGGCGAAGGCGCATGCCGCTGTCGATACCTGCCGGGATCTTGATCTCCAGCGTCTTTTGTTTCTTGATTCGGCCGGTGCCGTGGCAGTCCTTGCACGGCGAACTGATCTGTTTGCCGCTGCCGTGGCAGCGCGGGCAGGTCTGCTGGACGGAGAAGAAGCCCTGCTGCATGCGCACCTGGCCGTGACCCGCACAGGTCTGGCAGGTGGTGGCGCTGGTGCCGGGTTTGGCGCCGGAACCGCTGCAGGTCTCGCACTCTTCCATGACCGGAATGCGTATCTGTTTTTCCGCGCCGCGTGCCGCTTCTTCCAGCGTGATCTCCATGTTGTAGCGCAGGTCGGCGCCGCGGTGGGCCTGGCTGCGCCCGCCGCGGCCGCCGCCGAAGATGTCGCCGAAGATGTCGCCGAAGTCGAAGCCTTGGGCGCCGCCCGCACCGAACGGGCTGCCGCCGCCCATTCCGCCCGCTTCGAATGCCGCGTGACCGTACTGGTCGTAAGCAGCACGTTTCTGTCCGTCGGACAAAGTCTCGTAGGCTTCCTTCGCTTCCTTGAACTGTTCCTCCGCTTTCGGATTATCCGGATTGCGGTCGGGGTGGTGCTTCATCGCCAGCTTACGATAAGCCTTCTTGATGTCTTCCTCGGACGCGTCGCGGTTGACGCCGAGGACTTCGTAGTAGTCTTTTTTGCTCATTGATGATGGGAAGGGAGAAGAGGGAAGGGGGAAGGGTTAGGAAGCTGCGCGGCGCTTGATCGATGCCGACAATCCCATTAGCAATCCCGAGACTTCATCCACTTTTCCGTTCAACTCCTCTGCATTGTTCACGTAGCCCAGTCTTGCGGCAAGTTCGATTAATGTGTCTAACTCGGATAGCGAGCCAGCCGCGATACTTAAAAAGTGCAGTAGTTCTTTTGTTCCGTTTCGTGCAAATCCTTCTGCGATGTTTGCAGGAACAGAAACAGCTGCACGTTGCAGCTGGCTGGATAATCCAAATTTCTCCTGGGCAGGAAAGGAAGAAGTTACCGAGTATATAGCCGTCACCAACCCCATTGCTTGCTGCCAAGCCTTCAGGTCCCGATGCGCGCGCTTCACACCCTTCTCCCTTCCCCCTTTACCCTTCTCGCTGTTACTTCTTATCCTTCACCTCGGTGAATTCAGCATCCACCACATCGGCATCATCGTGCTTGGCTTCGCCGCCGGGAGCCGCACCGCCTTGGGCACCTTGCGTCTTGGCCTGCTCCGCAGCGTACATCTTCTCGCCCAGTTTTTGTGCGGCAGTGGCCAGCGCTTCGGCTTTGGCATCGATGGCCGCCTTGTCGTCGCCCTTCACCACGCTTTCGGCATCCTTCAGCGCGGATTCGATGGCAGATTTCTCATCCGCAGACAACTGTTCGCCGTATTCCTTCATTGACTTGTTGGTGGAGTGGATCAGCGCGTCCAGCTGGTTGCGCGAGGTCACCAGTTCCATCGCCTTCTTGTCTTCATCGGCGTGGGCTTCGGCATCGGCCACCATGCGGTTGATTTCTTCCTCGCTCAAGCCGGAGCTGGCCTTGATGGTGATGTTGGCTTCCTTGTTGGTGGCCTTGTCCTTGGCGCTCACGTGCAGGATGCCGTTGGCGTCGATGTTGAAGGTCACTTCGATCTGCGGCATGCCGCGCGGTGCCGGCGGAATGTCGGACAGGTTGAACTGGCCCAGGCTCTTGTTGCCGGAAGACATCTCGCGCTCGCCCTGCAGCACGTGGATGGTCACCGCATTCTGGTTGTCTTCGGCCGTGGAGAATACTTGCGATGCCTTGGTCGGGATCGTGGTGTTCTTCTTGATGAGCTTGGTCATCACGCCGCCCATGGTCTCGATACCCAGCGACAACGGGGTCACGTCCAGCAGCAGCACGTCCTTCACTTCGCCTTGCAGCACGCCGCCCTGAATCGCAGCACCTACGGCAACTGCTTCGTCCGGGTTCACGTCCTTGCGCGCTTCCTTGCCGAAGAACTCTTTAACTTTCTCCTGCACCTTGGGCATGCGGGTTTGGCCGCCTACCAGGATCACGTCGGCGATGTCGGCATTGGTCACGCCCGCGTCCTTCATGGCGATCTTGCACGGCTCGATGGTGCGAGCAATCAGGTCTTCCACGATGCTTTCCAGCTTGGCGCGGGTGATCTTTACGGCCAGGTGTTTCGGGCCGGTCGCATCTGCCGTGATGTAGGGCAGATTCACTTCGGTCTGCTGCGCGGAAGACAGCTCGATCTTGGCCTTTTCGGCGGCGTCCTTCAGGCGCTGCAGGGCCAGCATGTCCTTCTTCAGGTCGACGCCGCTTTCCTTCTTGAACTCTTCCACCAGGAACTCGATCACGCGCATGTCGAAATCTTCGCCGCCGAGGAAGGTGTCGCCGTTGGTGGACAGCACTTCGAACTGGTGTTCGCCGTCGATCTCGGCGATGTCGATGATGGAAATGTCGAACGTGCCGCCGCCCAGGTCATACACCGCGATCTTGCGGTCGCCTTCCTGTTTGTCCAGGCCGAACGCCAGTGCAGCCGCGGTCGGTTCGTTGATGATGCGCTTCACTTCCAGACCGGCGATGCGGCCGGCGTCCTTGGTGGCCTGGCGCTGCGAGTCGTTGAAGTAGGCCGGAACGGTGATGACGGCTTCGGTGACGGGCTCGCCCAGATAGTCCTCGGCGGTCTTCTTCATCTTGGCCAGCACTTGCGCGGAGATTTCCGGAGCGGAGATCTCCTTGTCGCGCACCTTCACCCATGCGTCGCCGTTCTTGGCCTTGACGATGGAGTAGGGAACCATGTTGATGTCCTTCTGCACCATCGGCTCTTCGAAGCGACGGCCGATCAGGCGCTTCACGCCGTACAGGGTGTTCTTGGGATTGGTCACGGCCTGACGTTTGGCGGGCGCGCCCACCAGCACTTCACCATCCTCCATGTAGGCGATGATGGACGGCGTGGTGCGGGCGCCTTCGGCGTTCTCGATCACCTTGGTCTTGCCGTTTTCCATGATGGCCACGCAGGAGTTCGTCGTGCCCAGGTCGATACCGATGATTTTTCCCATGATGCTTTCCTTTCAGTTGAATTGGTTTGTATCTGTGAAACTGTTATCGCCTAAATGGGGCGAGTATTGGTTATTTCAAGAGATTTGTTGGAGAAGGGTAAAGGGAGAAGAGGGAAGGGTAACCCCGGCGCTCGTTGCTCGGAGAGTGGTTGTTACCCTTCTCCCTTCCCCCTTTAACCCTTCCCGTTTTACTCCTTCCCTTTGGCCACCATGACCAAAGCAGGGCGCAATATGCGCTCATTCAGCGAGTAGCCCTTTTGCATGACATTGACGACTGTGTTGGCTTCCTGCTCGCTTTCCACCATGCCGATGGCCTGATGCTTGTGCGGGTCGAGTTTTTCGCCGACCGGGTTGATTTCCTTGATGTTGAATTTCTCGAACACGCTGGAAAGCTGCTTCAGGGTCAGTTGCATGCCGCTCTTGAAGCTTTCGATATTCTCCGTCTGAACGGCAAGTCCTGCCTGCAGGCTATCCATCACCGCCAGCATCTCGTTGGAGAAACGCTCCACAGCGAACTTCTGGGCCTTGCTCACATCCTCGGTGGCGCGGCGGCGGATGTTCTCGCTCTCGGCTTTGGCATACATCCAGGCGTCGTAGTGCTCCTGCGCCTTGAGTTCGGCTGCCTTCAGCAGCTCCTCCAGACTGGGCATGCCCTCTGCCTGGGGGGTGGTTTGTTCGGTTTGAGGGGTGTTCTCGTTCTGTTCCATGCGGCTCTCCTGTTTTCGACTTCGGGCTAGTTGGGGCGGGATCCCGGATTTCAAGTGTCATGCTGAAAATATTTTCCCGCGTGAGATAATGCGGGCCGTTCAGCAGTCTGTCTGTTATGTCCACCACAAAGAACTATCACTGGCGCATCGCCGGCTTCTATTTTTTTTATTACGCCTTTGTGGGGATGTTCTCGCCCTACTGGAGCCTGTACCTCAAGTCCATCCATTTCGACGCCATCGAGATATCCGTCCTGATGTCGATCCAGCCGGTGATGCGCATGTTTGCGCCCGGGTTATGGGGTTGGCTCGCCGATCAATCGGGGAAACGCCTGTTGGTGGTGCAGGTGGCGGCATCGCTGAGCGCGCTGTTCTATCTCGGCGTGTTCGCTACCACCAGTTTCTGGGGCCTGTTCCTTGTGCTGGCGCTGATGAGTTTCTTCTGGAGCGCATCGATGCCGCTGGTGGAGGCGACCACGCTGACTTACCTTGGCAAGAACACCGAGCACTATGGACGCATCCGCTCCTGGGGGTCCATCGGTTTCATCGTCTCGGTGGTGGGGCTGGGCTACGCCTTCGATTACATCGCCATCGCCTGGTTGCTGTGGGCGGGACTGGTGTGCGAGGTCGGCATCCTGATCTTTGCACGTCAGATACCCAAGACCGAGGTGCTGGCGCACCATACCGACGACCAGCCGATCAGGCAGATCGTGTTGCAGCCGCGCGTACTGGCCCTGTTCGGAGCCTGTTTCCTGATGTCCGTGGCGCATGGGCCTTACTACACCTTCTACTCCATTTATCTGGTCGAACACGGCTACGCCAAGAGTGCGGTGGGCGGATTATGGGCGCTGGGGGTGATCTGCGAGATCGGCGTGTTCTTCCTGATGCCTGCGCTGGTGCGCCGCTTCGGTTTTACCCGAATTCTGATCTTCAGCTTCAGCGCAGCAGTGCTGCGCTTCATGCTCATCGGCTGGGCGGTCGACTGGGTGGTGCTGCTGCTGTTTGCGCAGATGCTGCATGCGTTCACCTTCGGCGCGTACCACGCCAGCTCGCTGGGCCTGGTGCATCAATTTTTCCAGGGGCGGCACCAATCCAGGGGGCAGGCGCTGTTCGGCAGCGTGACTTATGGTGCGGGCGGCATGTTGGGCGGGCTGGCGAGCGGACCGATCTGGCAGCATTGGGGCGCATCGGCTTTGTATTCCTGCAGTGCCGGGGCGGCATCGCTGGGCCTCCTGCTGATGTGGTGGAAGCTACGCCGCATGGTTTAGGTCGGGCGGTTGCGGTTCAAGGCCTGCCCCCGATGGGCCGTATCCTGCGTTCACGCGAATTTCATGATCCCGCGTTTTTCAGCTGACCGGGCCACAGCACCAGGGCCAGACCAGCGACGATAGGTACGACGCCCAGCAGGTCGGAAGCCGGTACCGCTTCTCCGAGGATGGTTGCCGCCAGCAAAGTGCCGAAAGCCGGATTGAGCAGGTGAAAGCCGCTGGCTCGGGCCGCCCCGCCGTGCCGCACCAGCCACAACAGCATCAGGGTGGTGCCTATGGACACGACCGCAGCCTGGTAAAAGAGGCTGCCGAAGAAAGCCATATCCGGGCGTATCGCCAGTCCTTCACGCCACCATGCCAGCGGCAACAGTGCCAGCCCGCTTACCGGTAGCTGGATCATCGCGATCGACCGGGGATCAAGATGCGTCACCGCGCGCCTGTTGAGCAGGGTGGAAGCGGCCAGGGCCACAGTGCCGATCAGTATCAACATTACGCCCGTCATATCCGCAGGAGCCGATGTTGCGCGGCCTCCCATGATCCACACCACGCCAGCGAAACCGGCCGCCAGCCCGAGTGCGCCGCGCCATCCGAAAGGTTCCTTGAGCCAAAGTGCGGCGAAGGGCGAGGCAAGCAGAGGGCTGGTGCTGACCAGGATGGCGGTGAGCCCGGCCGGCACGGTCCGCATTCCGGTGTAGGTGAGGCCGAGGTAGACGGCGTTGGTGAGCAGGCCTGCAGCGAGGGCAGCCAGGACGGCCGTGCGATTGAACCGGGGTGCAGTGATCGGTGCCGCAAGGATCCGGCCCAGTACGGCCAATAGCAGTCCCGCCAGCAGGAAGCGCAGACTGAGCAGGGTCAAGGGGCCGGTCGAGGTCATCCCCACCTTGCCGGCGATGAAGGCCGAACTCCACACGAAACTGAAAATGGTTCCGACCATGGCGATGCGTACGGCCGATGCAGGGGCGGAGGATGGAGAGCTTTTGGCGAGACTCATGGCTTTTTCCTGAAGATGAAAGGCTTGACGCAACCTTACAGCCTCATGCAAGATTTTGAAAATTGATAATTAAGCATTCAATATTGTTATTCTAAATGATGGGCTGAGATTCATGATGGGAGCAATGATGCCTAACTTGGACATGGATTTGTTGCGATCGCTGGTGGCAATCGCCGATTGCGGCAGCTTTTCAGCGGCGGCAGCGAAGCTTGGCCGTACCCAATCGGCGATCAGTCTGCAGATCAAGCGTCTGGAAGATACCGTGGGCCATGCGCTGCTGGAACGCTGCCAGGGCCGGGTGGCCGGTCCTACCGCCGAAGGGCAGGTCCTTATCGATTATGGCCGGCGGATCCTGCGCCTGAACGACGAGGCCTGTAGTTGCTTCACACAGCCCGCGCTGGCCGGCAACCTGCGCGTCGGGTTGCCCGAAGAGTTGATGGAAAGTGTCTTTCCCAAGGTGCTCGCCGAATTTTCGCGCTCGTGTCCGCGGGTAAGAATTTCTGTCCGTTGCGATCTTTCGGTGCGCCTTGCTGCCCAGGCGGAAGCGGGGGAATTGGATCTGGCCATTGCCAAGCGGATCGCGGGACAGTCTCAGCCGGCAGAGGGTGCACAGTGGAAACTCCTTCGGCGGGAACCGCTGATCTGGCTCACGGGCGAGGGCAGCGATGCGGCGCGGCAGAGTCCCTTGCCTTTGGCGGTCTTTCACGAGGGCTGCGTATTCCGGGTGGCGGCGCTCGCCGCCCTGACTGGCGCCGGATTGGCATGGACGACCGCTTTCGTCGGCAGCAGCTATACGGCCATGCGCCATGCTGTGGTTTCCGGGCTTGCGGTGACGCCGCTGCCCTTGAGTCTGGCCACGACCGGCCTGGTCCAGGTGCGCGAGGGGCTGCCCGCTCTGCCCGAGGCTGAACTCGTGGCCCGATTCGGGCCGGGAGAAGCGTTGTCGTCGGCCCGTTATCTGCTGGAATTGTTCGAGCAGCAGTTGTGGCAACCTGCCGTTCCTTTGTCCGGGACGAAAGGATTTGACTCGCCGGTAGTAGCGGTCGCATGAGGGCCGAGCCGGGAAGCTCAAAGAGGCTGTGAACTGCGGCTCCGATCCGTGAAGTTCCGGGTCATCAGAGCGGCAGCGCGGTCTTGTCGACCACGCGGCGCAGCACGAAGCTGGAGTGGACGCCGGTAACGCCCTCAATTCGGGTGATGCGGTTGAGCAAGAGCTCCTGATAGGCGTCCATGTCTTTTACCACCACCTTGAGCTGGTAGTCGGCGTCCTGTCCCGTGATGAGCAGGCATTCCAGCACATCCGGGATATCCATTACCTTTGCCTCGAAGTTGCCCAGCCGTTCGGGCGTATGCTGGTCCATCGAGATCAGGATCAGCGCCATCAATGACAAGCCCAGTTTTTTCGCGTCCAGCATTGCGCGGTATCCGGTGATCAGGCCGGACTCTTCCAGCGCATGCAGGCGGCGCAGGCAGGGAGACGGCGTGAGGCTGATGCGGTCGGCCAGATCCTGGTTGCTGATGCGCCCATCCTGCTGAAGGATCTCCAGAATCTGCAGATCGTAGCGGTCGAGTTGCATAAGATTCCTTGAAAATTAGATAAACAGGCATATAGTTTTATATATATTCTATAATTGCGCAATATTATTGCCAATAATTATCGTTTGAAGGTGAAATACGCAAGCACATGCCGTGGGTTTGTCCATAAGATTCTATCCGCTGGATTCTTAACCGATTACCGAAGGAGCCCCTGCCATGTTGCGACATCCCGAAACCAAATACCGGCCGTTCCCGCCCGTCGATCTTGTTGACCGCCAATGGCCGAACCGCACGATCACCCAGCAGCCGATCTGGATGAGCACCGATCTACGCGACGGCAACCAGTCGCTGTTCGAGCCGATGAACGGCGAACGCAAGATGCGCATGTTCCGCACGCTCTGCGACATCGGCTTCAAGGAGATCGAGGTCGCGTTCCCGTCGGCGTCCGCCACTGATTTCAATTTTGTGCGTGAGTTGATCGAGGGCGGGCATATTCCGGAGGATGTCACCATCGAAGTACTGACCCAGGCGCGCGAGCACCTGATCCGGCGCACCATGGAATCGCTCCGGGGGGCGCGGCGGGCCATCGTGCACGTCTATAACCCGGTCTCGAAGACCTTCCGCGACATCGTCTTCGGCATGAGCAAGGCAGAGGTCGTCGACATGGCCGTCTCGGCCGTCAAGCTGGTCAGGCAGTTGGCGGCAGAACAGCCGGAAACGGAGTGGACACTGGAATACAGCCCGGAAACGTTCACTGCCGCTGAACTCGAATTCTCCCTCGAGATCTGCGATGCCGTGACTGCGGCTTGGGGTGCGACGCCGTCCAACAAGGTGATCATCAATCTTCCCACCACCGTTGAGGTGGCCACCCCCAACGTCTATGCGGACCAGATCGAATGGATGCACCGCCATCTTGCGCGGCGCGACAGCATCGTGCTCAGCCTGCACACGCATAACGACCGGGGTACGGCCGTTGCGTCCGCCGAACTCGGCCTGATGGCGGGCGCGGACCGCGTCGAAGGATGTCTATTCGGCAACGGGGAACGAACCGGCAATGTGGATATCGTGACCTTGGCCCTGAATCTCTATACGCAGGGCGTCGCCCCCGGCCTGGATTTTTCGGATATCAACGCTGTCGCGCGCACGGTCGAGCATTGCAACCAGTTGCCGATACATCCTCGCCATCCTTATGTCGGCGACCTGGTGTTCACCGCCTTCTCGGGTTCGCACCAGGACGCGATCAAGAAGGGCTTTGCCGTCCAGCAGCCGGGCGCGTTCTGGAATGTGCCCTATCTTCCCGTCGATCCGAAGGACGTCGGAAGGAGCTACGATTCGGTGATCCGGGTGAACAGCCAGTCCGGCAAGGGGGGCATCGCCTATTTGCTGGAAACGGAATACGGGATCGTCATGCCGCGCCGGCTGCAGGTCGAGTTCTCCGGCGTCGTGCAGAAGCATGCCGACAGCCATGGCGGGGAGATCAGTGCTGCGGAGATATGGCAACTGTTCTCGACGACTTATTTCGAAACGTCGGAGCCTGTGCGCTACAAGGAACATCATCTGTTCGAGCATGGCGCAGCGCAAGGCATACGGCTGAATGTGGAGGTTCACGGTACGTCGCACTTGCTGACGGGCGAAGGGAACGGCCCCATCGATGCGGCTGTCCACGCTTTGCAAAGCGCAGGCATCGACGTCCAGGTCCGCAGCTATGAAGAGCGTTCAATGAGCGCGAGCAGTGAGGCAGGCGATGCGCGTGCCTGTGCATTCATGGAAGTGGCGAATGCGGAGGGAGGGGCGGGATGCTACGGCGTGGGGCTGGATTCCAACATCGTTACCGCCTCGATCAGGGCGCTGGTGAGCGGCATCAACCGGGCCGAGTCATCCCCGCAAAGATCGATCCAAAGGCAGGCGGCGTAGCTTGCTGGATGAAGATCGAAGCCCAAAGGTCGGGTTGATTTTTGGTCTTCCGGGCGTGGCGCCCCGTGTTTCAGGCGATTTCCAACCCGAAAACACCCGCGACGGCATCGTCGCGGTTTGGGGTGCCGCCACCGCTGTGGCATAATTACCCGCTAAATCGAGGTGTGAAAATGAGCGCAAAAACGTTGTACGACAAACTCTGGGATTCTCACGTGGTGCGGCAGGAAGCCGACGGCACCGCGTTGTTATACATCGACCGTCATCTGGTGCATGAAGTGACCAGTCCTCAGGCATTTGAAGGGCTGAAGCTGGCGAAGCGCAAGCTCTGGCGTACCTCGTCGATCCTTGCGGTGGCCGATCACAATGTGCCGACCACGAATCGTGCGGCGGGCATCGCCGACCCGGTTTCGCGCTTGCAGGTGGAGACACTGGACGCCAATTGTGCCGAATTCAAGGTGACCGAATTCAAGATGAACGACGCGCGCCAGGGCATCGTGCATGTGATCGGACCGGAGCAGGGTGCCACCTTGCCCGGCATGACGGTGGTGTGCGGCGACTCGCATACCAGCACGCACGGCGCATTCGCTGCGTTGGCGCATGGCATCGGCACTTCCGAGGTCGAGCATGTGATGGCGACGCAGTGCCTGGTGGCGAAGAAATCGAAAGCCATGCTGGTCAAAGTGGAGGGCGCTCTGGGCAAAGGAGTGACCGCCAAAGATGTCGCACTCGCCGTGATCGGCAAGATCGGCACCGCGGGCGGTACCGGCTATGCCATTGAGTTCGCGGGCAGCGCGATCCGTGCCTTGAGCATGGAAGGGCGCATGACCTTGTGCAACATGGCGATCGAAGCCGGTGCGCGCGCGGGCATGGTGGCGGCGGATGAGACGACCCTGGCTTACATCAAGGGCCGCCCGTTCGCACCGCAGGGCGAGCAATGGGACAAGGCGGTGGCCTATTGGCGCACTCTTCATTCCGAGGAGGGGGCGCAATTCGATGCGGTGGTGGAACTGGATGCTGCCGGCATACGGCCGCAGGTGACCTGGGGTACGTCGCCCGAGATGGTGACGTCCATCGACGGGCGCGTGCCGGACCCGGCATCCGCTCCGGATGCGGTGAAGCGCGGCGACTGGGAGCGTGCGCTGGCCTACATGGATCTGAAAGCGAATACGCCGATCGGCGAGATCAGGATCGACAAGGTGTTCATCGGCTCCTGCACCAACGGCCGCATCGAGGATATGCGCGCGGCGGCAACCGTGGCCAAGGGCAGGAAGGTTGCCGCCAATGTGAAACTGGCGATGGTGGTTCCCGGTTCCGGCCTGGTGAAGGCGCAAGCGGAAAAGGAAGGGCTCGACAAGGTGTTCATCGAGGCCGGCTTCGAGTGGCGCGACCCGGGCTGTTCGATGTGTCTGGCGATGAACGATGACAGGCTGGAGCCGGGCGAGCGTTGCGCGGCGACTTCCAATCGTAATTTCGAAGGCCGCCAGGGACAGGGTGGCCGCACTCACCTGGTCAGCCCGGCGATGGCCGCGGCAGCGGCAATCGCAGGACATTTCATTGATGTGAGCAAGGAGTGAATGATGAAACGAATATTCATGTTGCTGTCGTTGTTGCTGGTGGTGCAATTTGCACAAGCCGAAGAAGAAAAGAGTCTGCCCAAGAAGATCGGCGATGGCGTGAAAAAAGGCGGCGAAGCCGCTGGACGCGGCATCGAGAAGGGCGCTGACGCTACCGTTAAAGGGCTCAAGAAGGCCGGAGAATGGGTCGGCAAGGAGATGGAAAAGGGCGGCGAAAAGTTGAAGAAAGAGAGCAAGTGATGCGTAAATTCGAGTTGCTCGATGGCCTGGTCGCGCCCCTGGACAGGGCCAACGTGGATACCGATGCGATCATCCCGAAACAATTCCTGAAGTCGATCAAACGTAGCGGTTTCGGCCCGAACGCGTTCGACGAATGGCGCTACCTCGATCACGGGGAGCCCGGTATGGACAACAGCAAGCGGCCATTGAACAAGGAGTTCGTGCTGAACCTGCCCCGCTACCAGGGCGCGCAGATATTGCTGGCACGCGAGAATTTCGGCTGCGGCAGTTCGCGCGAGCATGCACCCTGGGCGCTGGAAGATTACGGCTTCCGCGTCATCATTGCGCCGAGTTTCGCCGACATCTTCTTTCACAACTGCTTCAAGAACGGTCTGTTGCCGATCAAGCTCGAGGCGGCGAAAGTCGATGCGTTGTTCAAGGCGGTCGAGGCCAACGCCGGATACAGATTGAAGGTCGGCCTGGAACAGCAGACCATCACGACCCCGGACGGCACTGTGTACAAGTTCGAGGTGGATGCGTTCCGCAAGCATTGCCTGTTGAACGGTCTGGACGATATCGGACTCACCTTGCAGCATGTGGAAGACATCAGGGCTTATGAAACGAAACACCGCGCGGCACAGCCATGGCTGTTTGCGTAATTTTCCGGGGATAACCAAATGAAGATAGCAGTATTGCCGGGTGACGGCATCGGGCCCGAGATCGTTGCTCAGGCGGTCAAGGTATTGGAAGCATTGCGCAGTGACGGGCTGAAGATCGAGATGGAATACGCGCATATCGGCGGCGCGGGCTACGATGCGGCGAAAGACCCGTTGCCGGAAGCGACGCTGGATCTGGCGAAAGCTTCCGACGCGGTGCTGCTCGGTGCCGTGGGCGGCTACCAGTACGACAATCTGCCGCGCCCGCAACGTCCTGAACAGGGTTTGCTGCGCATCCGCAAGGGGCTGGGGCTGTTCGCCAACCTGCGCCCGGCGATGGTATATCCGGAACTGGTGAGTGCTTCGACGCTGCGCCCGGATATCGTCTCCGGCCTGGATATCATGATCCTGCGCGAACTGACCGGCGATATCTATTTTGGCCAGCCGCGCGGCATCCGCACGCTGGACAACGGCGAGCGCCAGGGCTTTGATACCATGCTTTACAGCGAATCGGAGATCCGGCGCGTGGCGCATGTCGGCTTCCGGATTGCGATGAAGCGCAACAAAAAGCTGTGTTCGGTGGACAAGGCCAATGTGCTGGACACGAGCATGTTCTGGCGCGAGATCGTGACCGAAGTGGCGAAGGAATATCCGCAAGTCGCCACTTCGCATATGTATGTCGACAACGCCGCGATGCAGCTGGTGCGTGCGCCCAAGCAGTTCGACGTGATCCTGACCGGCAACATCTTCGGCGACATCCTGTCGGACGAGGCGTCGATGCTGACCGGTTCCATCGGCATGCTGCCGTCGGCTTCGCTGGATTCGAACAACAAGGGCTTGTATGAACCGTGCCACGGTTCTGCGCCGGATATCGCCGGAAAGGACATCGCCAATCCGCTGGCGACGATCCTGTCGGTGGCGATGATGATGCAATACACTTTCGGTCGCGCGGATATCGCGCAACGGATCGAAGCGGCGGTGCGCAAGGTGCTGCAGCAGGGCCTGCGCACCGGCGACATATATGAAGACGGCATGAAGAAGGTCGGTTGCAAGGCGATGGGTGATGCGGTTGTCGCAGCGTTGTGATTAATTGAGAAGGGTGAAGAGGGAAGGGAGAAGGGTAAAAGCGGTGCAGTGGTTTTCACCCTTCCCTCTTCTCCCTTGAGCGCCGCAGGTGCGTACCCTTCCCAAAGAATAGTTGAGGATAAAGAGATATGAAAGTAGGACTGATCGGTTGGCGCGGCATGGTGGGCTCGGTACTCATGCAGCGCATGCGCGAAGAGAAGGATTTCGATCTGTTCGAGGCGGTGTTCTTCACCACTTCAAATGCCGGTGGCGAAGCGCCCGCCGAAGGCCGTGGCGTGCCATTGAAGGATGCGCATGACCTGAGCGAACTGCAGGCGATGGATGCCATCATCTCCTGCCAGGGCGGCGATTACACCACCGAGGTGTTCCCTAGACTGCGTGCTGCAGGCTGGCAAGGCTACTGGATCGACGCGGCGTCCACGTTGCGCATGGAAAAAGATGCGGTCATCATTCTCGATCCGGTCAACCTCGACCTCATCAAGAAGTCGCTGGCGAGCGGCGGCAAGAACTTCATCGGCGGCAACTGTACCAACAGCATTCTGTTGATGGGCTTGGGCGGATTGTTCCATGCCGGCCTGGTGGAGTGGGTTTCGTCGATGACCTATCAGGCAGCCAGCGGAGCGGGCGCCCAGAACATGCGAGAGCTGCTGAACCAGATGGGGGTGGCCTATAACTCGGTAGCCGACCTGCTGGCCGACCCGAAGTCGGCCATTCTGGATATCGACCGCCGTCTCGCGGAGACGCTGCGTTCGGACAAGATGCCGACCGAACATTTTGGCGCACCGCTTGCGGGCAGTCTGATTCCGTGGATCGACAAGCAATTGGAAAACGGCCAGTCCAAGGAAGAATGGAAGGGGCAGGCCGAGGTCAATAAAATACTGGGAACCAGCCAACGCATTCCGGTGGATGGCTTGTGTGTGCGCATCGGTGCGATGCGCTGCCACAGCCTGGCGCTGACGCTGAAGCTGAAGAATGACGTTCCCTTGAGCGAGATCGAATCGCTCATCAAGGGTGGCAATCCCTGGGTCAAATTCGTGCCGAACCAGCGCGAGATCTCGGTGCGCGAACTGACTCCGGTCTCCGTGACCGGGAAGCTGGATGTGGCCGTCGGGCGCGTGCGCAAGATGGAACTGGGGCCGGAGTATGTCAGCGCATTTGTCTGTGGTGACCAGTTGCTGTGGGGGGCGGCGGAACCATTGCGCCGCATGTTGCGCATCTTGCTGGGAAAATAGTCTTGCAAGGTAAATCCGGTTTTTAACTGGTGGTTAACGCATAAACTTAAGGGAAAAGTGAGCTTGCATCACTAACCCTATGATGTTAATCTGAATAACGTCTGGGATAATAAAAGGGTGGCGGCGTGCTGAAATCAATTCTAAAAACGTCAGTTTATATAGCCTGTTTGGCTGGGTCTGGCATTGTCTACGCAGCTGGCTTGGGTGGCATCAACGTCACTTCCGCTTTGGGTCAACCCCTGAAGGCGGAGATCGAAGTCGTCTCCGTCGACAAGGCGGACAAATCAAGCATCAAGGCCAAGTTGGCATCTGCCGACGCCTATAAGAATGCTGGTGTCGACTATCCTTACAATGTCCCAAAAATAAAGTTCCAGATTGAAGAACGTGCCAACGGCGAACCTTATATCAAGGTGACGACTCTCCAGCCTGTGAATGAGCCATTCGTCACGCTGATGGTTGAATTGTCGTGGCCCACGGGAAAACTGTTGCGCGAATATACTTTCCTTCTTGACCCCGTCGATTACAAGGCGGTACAGCCCAAGGAAGAGGGAATCAAGCCTATCGAGCCGGTCTTGGCGGTGCCCGTGGCCGCTCCTGCTCCCGAGCCAGCACCTGTTGCTGCCAGTGAACCTGTTGCTGCTTCCGCGCCCGTAGCTGCCCAGCCTGTGGCGGAGACACCTGTTGCCGCGGAAACCCCGGCTGCCGTGCCTGTTGCCGAAAGTGCGGTTGCCGCAGTGCCGGTCGCCGAAGCTGCGCCAGCAGAGACGGTTCCTGCGGCCCAGGAATTGGCGCCAGCGAGCGCTCCTGTTGAAGTGGCGCCAATCGAGACCACGCCCATCAAGGAGACACAGCCTGTCAAGCAGGATGCTTTGAGCAAGGAAGAGTCGATTGCCGAAGCCGCGCCCGAACAGATTGTCGTCATGCGTGGAGACACGCTCGCCAAGATCGCGGCTCAGATCAAGCCTGACAACGTCAGTCTGGAGCGTATGCTCGTCGCGCTATATCGCGAAAATGCCGGCGTGTTCGATGCGCACAACATGAACCGGATCAGGGCGGGAAAGATACTCAATATCCCGAAGAACGAAGCGGTTGAGAAGATGCCGCAAGCCGACGCGGTGGAGGAAATACGCGCTCAAGCCGCCGATTGGAATGTCTATCGCCAGAAGCTGGCAGCTGCTCGCACGGCCAGGGCGGAGCATGAAGACAAGCAGGAAGCCGCAGGCAAAATCAGCACTGCGGTGACCGACAAGGCCGCGTCTGCCAAGGAGCCTGCCAAAGAGGTTCTGAAGCTATCGAAAGGCGAAGCGCCGAACGATAAGGCTGTCGGTGGCGGCAAATCGTCCGCGAAAGAAATGGCCATCGCCAAGGAAGAGGAAGCGATTGCGAAGAACAAGGCATTAAAGGAAGCGCAAGAACGTACAGCGATTCTGGAAAAGAACGTACAAGACATGAAAAAGCTGGCGGAGCTGAAGAAGGAATCCGCACCCGCATCAGAACCAGTCAGCTCGGTCACCATGAATACAGCGTCTGCCCCGAAATCTGCAAGCAGCGTGATGCCGGTCAAGCCCAGAATTGTCGTGCCCAAGGTTGTTGAACAACCTTCCTTGATCGATCAGGTTCTGGAAGAGCCGCTTTACCTTGCGGCCGGTGCTGCGTTACTGCTGGCCTTGGGTGGATTGGGCTTTGTGGTAGCGCGACGTGGCAAACAGGCTGGCAATAAGAAAAAGGTGCCGGCAAAGAAGAAAGATGAAGATGAAGGAAGCTCAACCGGACGCATCGCCGCGCCGATCGCGCCATCTCCGGACACCGGCGACTTCACTCATGCTGCCGTCCAGACAGCCTCTGTAGCTGCTGCAGGCCCTGATTCCGAAGAGGTCGATCCCATTGGCGAAGCCGACCTGTTCCTGACTTTCGGTCGAGATGCGCAGGCTGAAGAAGTGCTTAAGGAAGCCCTGAAAAAGAATCCGAACAACATTCCGGTGAAACTCAAGCTCCTCTCCATTTATTCCACGCGCAAGGATACCAATTCCTTCTATAGCTACGCGCGCGAGATCAAAGAGTCCGGCGATGAGTCCGCATGGAATCAAACGATTTCGATGGGCCGGGAGCTGGATCCAGGCAATCCGTTCTATGGTGGCGACGCCAATGCGGCACCTGTTGCCGGGAAAAAAGTGGAGGCGGCTGCGCCGGCGGTTGATTTTGATCTGGGCTTCGGAGCTGCGGCACCGGCAGCTCCTTCGTTCGCCAGCCAAAAAACGGTAGTACTCGAAGCGCCGACGTCACAAGAGTCGACCGCCATCTTGTCGTCGGAGGTCCTGCACAGCGCCACTCAATCGACACCTATGGATTTCGATATCACGGGCACAAACCCGGGATTCCCCGCGGTCAAGCCGGGGAATCAGGAGGAAACGACAGCGCTGAATATGGACGATCTGGTGTTCGATGTGACTGCGACCCATCCTAGAGTGCCGGTTCCACCGGCGCCTGCACCTGTCGCGCCGGAAAAAGACGATGGTCTTGCGTTCACGCTCGACTTCCCCCTGGAAAGCCCGGCGAAGACAGCTGCGCCTGCTCCCGATCTGGGGTTGGGGGACATCAATTTGAATATGGACAACCTGAGAGCTGCCTCCGAGACTGGAGCTGCCGAGCCTAAGAACGAACATTGGCAGGAAGTTGCCACCAAGCTCGATCTGGCCAAGGCGTACCAGGAGATGGGTGACGCCGCCGGCGCGCGCGAGATACTGGAAGAAGTGTTGCGAGATGGCGACGATCAGCAGCGCGAGTCCGCTCAAGCGCTGATGCAACAATTGTAATTTGCCGGAGCTGACTGAACGGCAGCCTGTACGGCTGCCGTTTTCATTTGAACGATATGAAATACATTCCGCATCCTGCAGTCCAGATACTCGTTTGGGTGCTGCTCGCCTTGCTTGCTCAACGCCTGCAGCCGCTGGCTTTGCTCGCGCTTGGCGCCGCCTTGTTTGCATTGGCCTTGCGGCTTTGCGCAAGGCAATTGCTGAGCCTGCTCCGGCGCACACGCTGGATATTGTTCTCCCTGCTGTTGATCTACGCGTACACGACACCCGGTACTTCGTGGTGGCCGCAATTGGGCCTCGCCTCACCTACGCGGGAAGGCTTGCTGGACGGGTTGCTGCAGCTGGGGCGTCTGTTGAGCGTATTGTCAGGGCTGGCGATCTTGCTGGAACTGTTGCCGCAGGCGCTGCTCATAAGCGGCCTTTATACCTTGGCATATCCGCTGCGCTGGTTGGGACTGTCGCGTGAGCGCATCGCCGTGCGTCTGGCCCTGACACTGGAATATGCCGAATCGGCCATGCGAGACACCGCAAGCGATTGGCGCCAGACCATCCTGGATGCCATGCTGCCGGCCACAAGCGGGGCAGAGCACATCGAATTGCGGCTGCAACGGTTCCGTCTCGTCGATGCCCTGATACTGATGTCGGGCGCGGCAATGTTGGCGGGAGTGTGGCGATGAGGATCGCGCTCGGAGTGGAATACGACGGTAACGGCTACAACGGCTGGCAGAGCCAGCCCGACGTGCCGAACGTGCAGGATGCGCTACAAGCGGCGCTGGGTGAAATCGCCGGTACAAACATCGCCATTCTTGCCGCGGGACGCACCGATACTGGTGTGCATGCACTGGAGCAGGTCGTGCACTTCGATACCGATGCCGACAGGCCGCTCACAGCCTGGGTGCGGGGCACGAATGCGGTGTTGCCGAAGGATATTGCGGTACTGTGGGCGCATCCGGTTCCGGATGAATTCCATGCGCGCTTTTCGGCTCAGGCTCGCAGCTACCAGTATGTGCTCGTCAATCGCCCTTCGCGCAGCGGCGTGCATCATGGCAAGGTGGGCTGGTTTCACCTGCCCCTGGATATTGCGGCTATGCAGTCTGCTGCCCGGTTCCTGTTGGGCGAACACGACTTCAGTGCCTTTCGTTCCTCGCAATGCCAAGCTCGGACCCCTGTGAAGAACCTGGCGTCTCTCGATATCCGGCGACTGGGCGACACGATCATATTCGACCTGACGGCCAATGCCTTCCTGCACCACATGGTGCGCAACATTCTCGGTTGCCTGTTGTATGTAGGGAAAGGCAAATACCCTCCGCAGTGGGTGCGCGAGGTGCTGGAAGGGCGCGACCGCAAGTTTGCAGCGCCGACCTTTGCACCGGACGGTCTTTATTTGCGCCATATCACCTACGATGCGAAGTGGGGTCTGCCTCAAGGTACAATGTCACCCTGTTTTTGAGCTGAAGCATTCAAATGACCCGGAACACCAGAACGCGGATAAAAATCTGCGGCATCACGCGCGAGCAGGATGTGTCGGCAGTCGCCAGCTACGGCGCGGACGCGCTCGGCTTCGTGTTCTACGAAAAAAGCCCGCGCCATGTTGGGGTCTCTCAGGCAGCAACGCTGGAGCGGGCCGTCCCCCCGTTCCTGACGGTGGTTGGCCTGTTCGTGAATCCATCTGTCGATTACGTGCGCGAAGTGCTTGCAAAAGTGTCGCTGGATGTACTGCAATTCCACGGCGAAGAGCCGCCGGAATTGTGTGCCCGGTTCGGCAAACCGTACCTTAAGGCGATACGGGTCAAGGCGGGGGTGGATTTGGTAGAATGCGCGGCTCGCTATGCCGGTGCGCAGGGCCTGCTGCTGGACGCCTATGTCGAGGGCACGCAGGGCGGCACGGGCGAATCGTTCGACTGGACGCTGATCCCGCACAATCTGGCGTTGCCGGTGATCCTGTCCGGCGGACTGCATGCGGGCAATGTGGCGGCAGCGATTGCGCAGACGCGGCCTTACGCGGTGGATGTCTCCAGTGGCGTGGAGGCGGCAAAAGGAATCAAGGATGCGGCGAAGGTCGCTGCGTTCATCAAAGAGGTTAAAGACGTTGACTTACAACTATCCAGATAACAGCGGCCACTTCGGCCAGTTCGGCGGCATCTACATGGCCGAGACGCTGATCCCGGCCGTGGAGGAACTGCGCCAGCAGTACCTGCGCTTCCGCGACGATCCAGAATTCAAGGCCGAGTTCGCCTACGAACTGAAACACTATGTCGGGCGTCCGAGCCCGGTCTATCACGCGAAACGCCTGTCGGAGAGCTTGGGCGGCGCGCAGATATACCTGAAGCGCGAAGACCTCAACCATACCGGCGCGCACAAGATCAATAATGCCATCGGACAGGCTTTGCTGGCCAAGCGCATGGGCAAGAAACGCGTCATCGCCGAGACCGGTGCCGGCATGCACGGCGTGGCGACTGCGACGGTTGCGGCGCGCTTCGGCATGGAATGCATCGTCTACATGGGCGCGGAGGACATCCAGCGCCAGGCACCCAACGTATTCCGCATGAAGTTGCTGGGCGCGACGGTCGTTCCAGTGGAAAGCGGCTCGAAGACGCTCAAGGATGCCTGCAACGAAGCCATCCGCGACTGGGTCACCAACGTCGAGAGTACGTTCTACATCTTTGGTACAGCGGCAGGCCCGCATCCGTACCCGATGATGGTACGCGATTTCCAGTGCGTGATCGGCAATGAAGCCAAGGTGCAGATGCCTGAGATGATAGGCCGCCAGCCGGATGCGGTGATCGCCTGCGTCGGCGGCGGTTCCAATGCCATCGGCATGTTCTATCCCTATGTCGAAGTGCCGGGCGTGCAGCTCATCGGCGTGGAAGCCGGCGGTCACGGCATCGCCAGCGGCCAGCATGCCGCGCCGCTCACGGCGAACGCCAAGGTCGGCGTGCTGCACGGCAACAAGGTCTACCTGATGCAGGACGAGAACGGCCAGATCATCGAGACACATTCCATCTCCGCCGGCCTGGATTATCCCGGCGTCGGCCCCGAGCACTGCCTGCTGAAGGACATCGGCCGTGCACAATATGTCGCCATCAACGATGATGAGGCGCTGGATGCTTTCGATGCGCTGTGCCGTTTCGAGGGCATCATCCCCGCGCTGGAATCCAGCCATGCCCTGGCGTACGCGATGAAGCTGGCGCCGACAATGCCCAAGGACAAAGTGCTGCTGGTGAACCTGTCCGGTCGCGGCGACAAGGATATGAACACGGTGGCAAAATTGAAGGGCATCACGCTATGAGTCGCATTGATACGACCTTCGGCAATCTCAAACGGCAGCAGCGTAAAGCGCTCATCCCCTTTATTACTGCCGGTGACCCGTCGCAGCAGCTCACGGTACCGTTGATGCTTGGGCTGGTGGCGGCGGGTGCGGACGTGCTTGAGCTGGGTGTTCCATTCTCCGACCCGATGGCGGACGGCCCGGTGATTCAGCGTGCTTCCGAGCGTGCACTCAGACACGGCATGTCGCTGCGCGGCGTACTGTCGATGGTGGCGGAATTCCGCAAACAGGATACGACCACGCCCGTGGTGCTGATGGGCTATGGCAATCCCATTGAGGCCATGGGCTGGGAAGTGTTCGCAAGGCGTTGCGAAGAAGTCGGTGTGGATGGCGTGCTGACCGTGGACTTTCCGCCGGAAGAAAGTCATGAGGCGTTCGAGCACCTGCAACGCCACAACATCGCGCCCATCTTCCTGCTGGCGCCGACCACCAACGAGGCGCGCATCGCCCAAGTCGCCAAGCTTGCGCGCGGTTATGTGTATTACGTCTCGCTCAAGGGCGTAACCGGTGCCGGCAACCTCGACCTGTCAGCCATCGAGCAGAAGCTGCCGCAGCTGCGCAAGCACATCAAGCTGCCCATCGGCGTCGGCTTCGGCATCCGCGATGCGGCGACCGCCAGGGCAGTATCCAGGTTGTGTGACGGCGTGGTGGTGGGCAGCCGCATCGTGCAGGAAGTCGAGAATTCGACCGAGCAAAATGTAGTCGCCAATGTGGGCAGACTGGTGAAAGAATTGCGACTGGCGATAGATCAATAAAGAGGAGAACACCATGAGCTGGTTCCAGAAACTGTTACCCCCCAAGATCAAGCGCCGCGAACACGCGGATGTCAAAAAGAGCGTGCCGGATGGCTTGTGGCACAAGTGCCCGTCCTGCCAGGCTGTGCTGTATCACGCCGACCTGGAAAAGAACCTCAGTGTCTGCCCGAAGTGCAACCACCATCACCGCATCAGCGCGCGTACCCGTCTCGACTGGCTGCTGGACAACGAGGGGCGCTTCGAGATCGGCTCGGAAGTCTTGTCGGTCGATACCCTGAAATTCAAGGACCAGAAAAAATACAGCGACCGCCTGGTCGAGGCGAAGAAGAAGACCGGCGAGGACGACGCCCTGATCGTACTGCAAGGCAGCATCCATGCATTACCGGTTGTGGCTGCCTCTTTCGAGTTCGATTTCATGGGGGGCTCCATGGGCTCGGTCATCGGCGAACGTTTCGTGCGTGGCGTACAGGTCGCGCTGGAACAGCAATGCCCCTTCATCTGCTTCTCCGCCAGCGGCGGTGCACGCATGCAGGAAGGACTGCTGTCACTGATGCAGATGGCCAAGACCAGCGCCGCACTCACGCAATTGAGCGAAGCCAGGCTACCGTTCTTGTCCGTGCTGACCGACCCGACCATGGGCGGCGTTTCGGCCAGTTTTGCTTTCCTCGGCGACGTGGTCATCGCTGAACCCGGTGCATTGATCGGCTTTGCCGGCGCGCGCGTGATCCAGCAGACGGTGCGCGAGACCCTGCCCGAGGGTTTTCAGCGTGCCGAGTTCCTGCTTGAGCACGGCGCCATCGACATGATCGTGGACCGGCGCCAGATGCGCGACCAACTGGCTACGCTGATCACGCTGTTGACCAAACAGGATGCGGTGGCGAAGCTGGAGGCGGCTTAACGCCAATGCTCTACTACGTGCTCAAGGTCGCGGTTTCCGCATTCGTCATCGTGGCGATAGCCGAAATCGCCAAACGTAGCACCGGCTTCGCTGCCTTGCTGGCCGCACTCCCGCTCACTTCATTGCTGGCCTTCATGTGGATGTATTTTGAAGGTGCCGAGCCTGCGCGCATCGCCGAGTTGTCCGGCCAGATATTCTGGCTGGTGTTGCCATCTCTGGTTTTATTTCTGCTTCTGCCCTTGCTGATCAGGCAAGGACTGAGTTTCTGGTTAAGCCTCTCGATTTCCGTTGCGGCGACAGCCGTCTGTTACCTGGCGATGCTGCCCGTGTTGCGCAGGTTTGGGGTGCAGCTGTAACAGCTGGGACACTGAAATGCCCAATACTCTCGCCGGCTGGCTGACCCATCTCGAAAAACTGCACCCCAAAACCATCGCTCTCGGACTGGAGCGCGTGGAGGAAGTCAAACAGCGGCTGAACCTGCAACCCGATTTTCCCGTCGTCATCGTCGGCGGCACCAACGGCAAGGGCTCTGTGTGTGCGATGCTGGAAGCCATCCTGCACGCCGCCGGATACCGCGTCGGGTGTTATACGTCGCCGCATCTGCTGGTCTACAACGAGCGGGTGCGCATCGCCAAACATCCGGCGAGCGATGCGGAGTTGTGTGCGTCGTTTGCGCAGATCGAGCTGGTACGCGGCGATATCCCGTTGACCTACTTCGAGTTCGGTACGCTAGCCGCGATGCAGTGTTTTATCGCCCATCGGGTCGATGTTGCCATCCTGGAGGTCGGCTTGGGAGGGCGGCTGGATGCGGTGAATGTGTTCGATGCGGATTGTGCGGTGGTGGCCAGTGTGGATATCGATCACACCGAGTATCTGGGCAATACGCGCGAACAGATCGCATTCGAGAAGGCGGGTATCTTCCGCCGCGATCGCGTGGCGATCTGTGCAGATAGCGACGTGCCGCAGGCGATACGCACGCAGGCGCAGCAGGCCGGCGCGGAATTGTGGTGTATCGGCAGCGAATTCGGGTTCGCGAAGCATGAAGGGCAGTGGGATTACCGCAGCAAGACGGGTTCGCGCAGCGCATTGCCGTACCCCGCGCTGCGCGGTGCCTTTCAATTGAATAACGCCAGTGCCGTACTCGCCGCACTGGATGCGCTGAGGGACGAATTGCCCGTGAGCATGGAAGCAGTGCGGCGGGGGCTGGTCGAGGTAGAACTTGCCGGACGCTTCCAGTTCGTACCGGGCAGGCCGCAACTGATCCTGGATGTGGCGCATAACCCGCACGCTGCGCGTTCACTGGCACAGAATCTCGCCAATCTGCCGCCTGCGAAGACCTTTGCGGTATTCGCGATGCTCAAGGACAAGGATATGGACGGGGTGGCGCGGGCGCTGGATGATCAGGTCGATGTCTGGCTGGTCGCCGGGATCGATGCGCCACGCGGTGCGACCGTCGCCGAGCTGGCGCAGGTGCTGCAAGGTGCTCAGGTTCGCGGCGAGGTTGCCGCCTGTGCCTCCATCGCCGATGCCATGCATGAGGCCAGCCGCCGGGCGGGCGAAAATGATAGAATTCTGACCTTCGGATCATTCTATACGGTGGCGGAAGTGATGCGGGCGCGCGGAATGCGCGGCGGTTGACCTTCCGGACATGGCGCAATGGCAAAACAGACGACGGAAGAAGAATTCAATTTGAGGCGGCAGACGAGGCGCCGCTTGATCGGTGCCGTGGCGCTGGTTTTGTTGGTAGTAGTTTTGCTGCCGGTTGTGTTCGACAGCGAGCCTGCGCCCAAGGCGGGCAACGACATCGAGTTGCGCATCCCGAACAAGGACAGTGCAGGCGAATTTCAGCCCAAGATCGATTTGCCGGAATTGGACAAGATGGCGTCTGCAGTAGCTGCGACCTCCGCTGTGGCGAGTGCGCCGGCAGCCGCCTCTGCACCCCTGTCTACTTCTGCACCCGCTGCGGCAATTGTGCTTACGCCGATTGCAAAACCTGTTGCGCCTGTTCAGGCGGCGAGCAAACCCCAACCGGAAGTAAAGCCCAAGCCGGAGGTAAAGCCCAAGACCAAGGCCGAAAGCAAGAATGCCGCACAGTCTGTGCCGAAGTCGGGCTGGGTATTGCAGGTCGGCGCCTTCGCCAATGCGGATACCGCCAGGAGCCTGCAAACCAGACTGAGCAAACAGGGGTATCACGCTTATACCGAGAAGGCCGGCAGTGTCGTGCGCGTGCGCATCGGCAGTTACCCGACACGCGAAGCGGCTGAAAAGATAAAGAGCAAACTGGAAACGCAGGGCACGCATACCAACGTGCTTAACCTCGAATAGGTTCGCCCGTGACGTTGTTCGATTACGCGGTCATTGCGATCATCCTGTTGTCCGCGTTGGTGGGCTGGTGGCGCGGCTTCATGTATGAGCTGTTCTCTCTGATCGGCTGGCTGGCGGCCTACATCGTGGCGCATACCTATTCGGCACAGGTGTTGCCGTATGTGCCCGCTGCGGTAGGCGCGAACAACATCCGGTCGGCTGCGGCGTTCGCCGCATTGTTCATCGTCACGCTGATCGTGGGTGCCTTGTTCGCCTGGTTCCTGGCTCGGCTGGCGAAGTTCGCCGGTTTGTCCGGGATGGACGGCAAATTCGGCGCGATATTCGGCATGCTGCGCGGGGGGCTGGTGGTGATCGCGCTGGTATGGCTCGGCGGGCTGACCGACCTGCCGCAGTTGCCGTTCTGGCGCAATGCCTTGTCGAGCAAGCCGTTGCAGGAAATGGCGCTATACGCCAAAGACTATTTGCCGGAAGATGCGGCGCGGAAATAGACAGATCAATTTCAACTGGGAAGCATAAACGTATATGTGTGGGATTCTAGGTGTCGTCGCGCAAAGCCCCGTCAACCAATTGCTGTATGACGGGCTGCAAGTGTTGCAACATCGCGGGCAGGATGCGGCGGGCATCGCCACGCTGGAGCGCAATACCTTCCATTTGCACAAGGGCAACGGACTGGCACACGACGTGTTCCGCACCCGCAACATGCGCGCACTGACGGGCAACGCCGGCATCGCCCATGTGCGCTATCCGACGGCGGGTTCCGCGATAGACCACAACGAGGCGCAGCCGTTCTATGTGAACTCGCCGTTCGGCGTGGTGCTGGGTCATAACGGCAACCTGACCAATACGGCGCAGCTGCAGAAGGAACTGTTCCTAGAGGACATGCGCCATGTGAACACCAATTCCGATTCGGAAGTGCTGCTCAACGTGCTGGCACACGAACTTCAGGCGAACGCGACGAACTTCCGTCTCGATCCCTCGATCATCTTCTCCGCCGTCTCTGCCGTGCATCGGCGCTGCCGCGGTGCATACGCGGTGGTGGCGATGATTTCCGGCTATGGCCTGCTGGCATTCCGCGACACGCACGGCATCCGGCCGCTGGTGGTGGGGTCGGCCAAGACGGATAAAGGCGTGGATTACCTGGTTGCGTCGGAGAGCGTGGCCCTGGATACGCTCGGCTTCAAGTTCCTGCGCGACATCGCGCCGGGAGAAGCGGTGTTCATCGATCTCGACGGCAACTTCCACAGCCAGCAATGTGCCCAGCATGCGGAACTGAATCCCTGTATTTTCGAGTATGTCTATTTCGCGCGTCCCGATTCGATGATCGACGGCATCTCGGTATACGAGACGCGCCTGAACATGGGCGAATACCTGGCGGAGAAGCTCCTGCGCGAGTGGCCGGATCACGATATCGACGTGGTGATTCCCATCCCGGATTCCAGCCGTCCCAGTGCGCTGCAATTGGCCAATCATCTCGGCATCCCGTTCCGCGAAGGTTTCGTGAAGAACCGTTACATCGGCCGTACCTTCATCATGCCGGGGCAGGCGATGCGCAAGAAATCGGTGCGCCAAAAGCTCAATGCGATCAGCGTCGAGTTCAAGGGCAAGAACGTGCTGCTGGTGGACGACTCCATCGTGCGCGGAACGACCAGCCGCGAGATCGTGCAGATGGCGCGCGATGCCGGCGCGCGCAAAGTGTATTTCGCGTCCGCCGCGCCACCGGTGAAATTCCCCAACGTTTACGGCATCGACATGCCCAGCCGCAAGGAGCTCATCGCCACCGGACGCACGGACGAAGAGATCTGCCGCGAGATCAGCGCCGACCGCATCATCTACCAGGATCTCGACGACCTGAAGGCGGCAGTGCAGAAGTGCAACCCGAACATCACCAGGTTCGACTGCTCCTGTTTCGACGGCGAATACATCACCGGCGACATCACGGCCGACTATCTGGATCGTGTGGAAGGCGCGCGGGCGGGCGGCAAGGCCAACAAGACGCTGGAAGATGACCAGTTGGAACTCGACCTGGTAATGAGCGCGAGTTCGATGTGATGCGTTGACAGCTCGTGGCGGAGGGTGTTACTTTCCGTCAGCGCCGATTTGAGGAACAGCTTGCGGGCGCTTGATAAATACTGCTAAAGCGAGGGAAACCCGGTTTAGCGCTAAGCTTTCCGGGTTTTTTATTGGCGGCGCTGTCGGCGTGGACAGGCCGCAAGGACGAAAAAAATGACCGATTCATACCAGCCGGAGACGCTGGCCCTGCGTGCGGGCAGCGTGCATAGCCAGTTCCATGAGCACAGCGAAGCGCTGTTCCTGACTTCCAGCTTTACCTTCGACAGCGCGGAACAGGCCGCCAAGCGCTTCATCGGCGAAGAGCCGGGCAATATCTATTCCCGCTTCACCAATCCTACTGTCACCATGTTCGAGGAACGTCTGGCTGCGCTGGAAGGCGCCGAGCAATGCGTGGCCACGTCATCCGGCATGTCCGCCATCCTGTCGGCCTGCATGGGTTTGCTGAAAGCTGGCGATCACGTCATTGCGTCGCAGAGCATATTCGGCTCGACAGTGAACCTGTTCAACAACGTGCTGAAGAAATTCGGGGTGGAAACGACCTTCGTTTCCGCCACGAATGTCGGGCAATGGCAGGCAGCGGTGCGCCCGAATACCAAACTCTTCTTCCTGGAGACCCCGTCCAATCCGCTGACCGAGATCTCCGACATTGCGGCGATCGCGGCCGTGGCAAAAGCCTGTGGCGCGTTGCTGGCAGTGGATAACTGCTTCTGCACACCCATCCTGCAAAAGCCGCTGGAGCTCGGGGCGGATATCGTGATCCATTCCGCGACCAAGTACATCGACGGGCAGGGACGCGTGCTGGGCGGCGCCGTGCTGGGCAGCAAGAAGCTGATGGAGCCGGTGTACGGTTTCCTGCGCACCACCGGCCCGACCATGAGCGCGTTCAACGCCTGGGTGTTCTTAAAGGGCATCGAGACGCTCAAGCTGCGCATGGAAGCGCACAGCGCCAATGCGCTGCAGTTGGCGCAATGGCTGGAGAAGCAACCCAATGTGGCGCGCGTGTACTATCCCGGCTTGCCGTCGCATCCGCAATATGCACTGGCGCAGAAACAGCAGAAGACCGGTGGCGGCATCGTGGCATTCGAAGTGAAGGGTGGCAAGGCAGCGGCCTGGCGCGTGATCGACAACACCAGGCTGTTGTCGATCACCGCGAATCTGGGGGATACCAAGACCACCATCACCCACCCGGCGACCACGACGCATGCACGTATTTCACCGGAAGCGAGGGCGGCGGCAGGCATAGGCGACGGCCTGATCCGCATCGCAGTGGGGCTGGAGGCAGTCGTCGATATCCAGAACGACCTGGCCCGGGGACTGTAAGTAATGAAGCGAGCAAAGAAAAGAGCACGTCCCGCAGTTGCAAGCGGGCAGGATTCCGGGCGGCTGTTGGCGCAGCAGGTCGGCATTGCGCTCAAGCAACACGGCATGACGCTGGTGACGGCTGAATCGTGCACCGGCGGCGGCGTGGCTCAGGCGATCACCATGATATCGGGCAGTTCGGCCTGGTTCGATCGCGGTTTTGTGACCTATTCCAACGCCTCCAAAGAAGAAATGCTGGGCGTTTCTCCGGATACACTGGAGACGCATGGTGCCGTAAGCGAGCAGACGGTGCGCGAAATGGCGGATGGTGCGCTGCAATACAGCCGCGCCCAAGTGGCGGTTTCGGTGAGCGGTGTTGCCGGGCCCACTGGTGGCTCGCCGGAAAAGCCGGTCGGCATGGTCTGGTTCGCCTGGGGAACCAACGAATCCGTGCATGCGGAGTGCCATCACCTCTCCGGCGATCGCGATGCCATTCGCGCGAAGTCGGTGCAGATCGCGCTGCAGGGTGTGATCAATATATTGAATACAATCATAAAAGTAGTCTAAACCACAAAGAGAACGAACGTTCTGTACAAGTCCGAAATGTTGTGCCACAATCCACCCCATCGAATTTTCTGAAAGGGGAACACAAATGGATGACAACAAGAGCAAGGCACTCGCGGCGGCACTGAGCCAGATCGAAAAACAGTTCGGCAAGGGTTCCATCATGCGCCTCGCCGAGGGCGAAGCGATCAAGGATGTCGAGGTTGTCTCCACCGGTTCCCTGGGGCTGGACATCGCATTGGGCGTCGGCGGTTTGCCGCGCGGCCGCGTGATCGAGATCTACGGCCCGGAATCTTCCGGCAAGACCACACTCACTCTGCAAGTCATTGCCGAGATGCAAAAGCTCGGCGGCACCGCCGCTTTCATCGATGCGGAACACGCGCTCGACCCCCAGTACGCGCAGAAACTGGGCGTCAGGGTGGAAGACCTGCTGATCTCGCAGCCGGACAACGGCGAACAGGCGCTGGAAATCGTCGATATGCTGGTGCGCTCCGGTTCCGTGGATATCGTGGTGGTGGACTCCGTTGCCGCGCTGACGCCGAAAGCCGAAATCGAAGGCGAGATGGGCGACGCACAGATGGGCCTGCATGCACGCCTGATGTCGCAAGCGCTGCGCAAGCTCACCGCCAACATCAACCGCTCCAACACCATGGTCATCTTCATCAACCAGATCCGCATGAAGATCGGCGTGATGTTCGGCAACCCCGAAACCACCACCGGCGGCAACGCACTCAAGTTCTATGCCTCCGTGCGCATGGATATCCGCCGTACCGGCGCGATCAAGAAGGGCGACGAAGTCATCGGCAACGAGACCCGCGTCAAAGTGGTCAAGAACAAGGTCGCCCCCCCTTTCCGCGAAGCCAATTTCGACATCCTGTATGGGGAAGGCATCTCGCGCGAAGGCGAGATCGTCGAACTGGGCGTGCTGCACAAACTGGTCGAGAAATCCGGTGCCTGGTATGCCTACAAGGGCGAAAAGATCGGCCAGGGCAAGGACAACGCGCGTGAATTCTTGAAGGCCAATCCGGATATCGCTGCCGAGATCGAAAACAGCATACGCGAAGCCGTTGGCGTGGCGAAACTGGATGTCGTCGAAAAAACGACTGCGAAAGGAAGCGAAAAATCCAGCGCCAAGGCAGGATCGAAAGCAGTTGAGGAACAAGCCTGAGTTAAGCCTGCGTGTTCGCGCCATGCGCTATCTGGCGCGGCGCGAGCATAGCCGGGCAGAATTGCACGCCAAGTTGCAGCCTTACGTTCAGGAAGGCGAAGACCTTGATGCCGTGCTGGGCGAACTGGAAAAACGCAACTGGCTCTCCGATGCTCGCGCCGCCACGTTATTTGTCGATACCAAACGCGGCCGTTTCGGCACCCAGCGCATTGCCCACGAACTCCGCCAGAAAGGTATTCCGGAGAACTTGATCTCCGATGCCCTGCCGCAACTGAAAGAAACCGAACTGGATGCGGCCAGGGAGGTGTGGCAAAGGAAGTTCGGTATCCAGCCCCAAGATTCCAAAGAAAAAGCCAAACAAATACGTTTCCTGCAATCGCGCGGGTTTTCCATGGATGTGATCTTCAAGGTCCTGAAACTTTCCTCCGCAACGGGGGAGGACTGACAGGACAAGGGCATCAAATGGTATGATTCATGCCTTGATGCCGCCATTCGGGCGGCGTATTTATTGAATAAATCGCGTCGATTGGTGTCCAGATGAAAAGCAGTGAAATCCGCCAGAAATTCCTAGATTATTTTGCCTCCCAAGGCCATACGATAGTTGCCTCCAGTTCGCTGGTCCCGCACGAAGACCCGACGCTGTTGTTCACCAACGCGGGCATGAACCAGTTCAAGGATGTGTTCCTCGGCTTCGACAAGCGTCCCTATACGCGGGCGACTACGTCGCAGAAATGTGTGCGCGCCGGCGGCAAGCACAACGACCTGGAGAACGTCGGCTACACCGCCCGCCACCACACATTCTTCGAGATGCTGGGCAACTTCAGCTTCGGCGACTACTTCAAGCGTGACGCCATCAATTATGCCTGGGAGCTGCTCACGGTGGTGTTCAAGCTGCCCAAGGACAAACTCACCGTCACTGTGTATGCCGAGGATGACGAGGCCTACGACATCTGGACCAAGGAGATCGGCGTGCCCGCAGAGCGCGTGATCCGCATCGGCGACAACAAGGGCGCACGCTATGCCTCCGACAACTTCTGGATGATGGGCGACACCGGCCCCTGCGGCCCCTGCACCGAAATATTCTATGATCACGGCGAGCATATCCCCGGAGGCCCTCCCGGCAGTCCGGGCGAAGACGGCGACCGCTTCATCGAGATCTGGAACAACGTATTCATGCAGTTCAACCGCGACGAGGCTGGCGTGATGCATCCGCTGCCCAAGCCTTCGGTGGATACCGGCATGGGGCTGGAACGCATTTCGGCGGTGTTGCAGCATGTGCATGCCAATTACGAGATCGACCTGTTCCAGGCGCTGATCAAGGCGGCGGCGCGCGAGACCCACTGCACCGACCTCGATTCGCCTTCGCTGAAAGTATTGGCCGACCACATCCGTGCCTGCTCGTTCCTGATTGCCGACGGCGTGATCCCGGGCAACGAAGGCCGTGGCTACGTGCTGCGCCGCATCATCCGCCGTGCCATCCGTCACGGTTACAAGCTGGGCGCACGCGACGCATTCTTCTACAAGATGGTGCCCGACCTGGTGGCGGAGATGGGGGCGGCATATCCCGAGTTGACCACAGAGCAGGCGCGTATCAAGGGGATACTCAAGCTGGAAGAAGAGCGCTTCTTCGCCACCATCGAACACGGCATGGCAATCCTCGAAGCCGATCTGGCCGAAATGGACCAGGCGGGCAGCATTGTGTTCAACGGCGAGACCGCGTTCAAGTTGCACGATACCTATGGTTTTCCGCTCGATCTGACCGCCGACATCTGCCGTGAACGCGGCGTGACGGTGGACGAAGCTGCATTCAACAAGGCGATGGCGCGCCAGAAGGAACAGGCGCGCGCGGCGGGCAAGTTCAAGATGGCCGCGAACCTGGAATACTCCGGCCCGGCGACCACTTTCCATGGCTACGACACATTGGAGCACAAGGGCAATATCCTTGCCTTGTACAAGGATGGTGTCGAAGTGAACGAACTGAACGAAGGCGACACGGGTGTGGTGGTGCTGGACGACACTCCGTTCTACGCCGAATCCGGTGGCCAGGTCGGCGACTGCGGCGAATTGCGCAGCGTGCACGGCATCTTCGCCGTGGAAGACACGCAGAAAATACAGGCTACCGTGTTCGGGCATCACGGTGTGGTGAAGACCGGCAAGATGACGGTGGGTAACGGCGTCACTGCCAGGGTGGATGTCGCCGCGCGCAGCCGCACCGTACGCAACCACTCCGCAACGCACTTGATGCACAAGGCGTTGCGCGAAGTGCTGGGCTCGCATGTGCAGCAAAAGGGTTCGCAGGTTGATGCGGACAAGACGCGCTTCGACTTCGTGCATACCCAGCCTATGACAGACGCGGAAGTGCGCAAGGTGGAGGCGATCGTGAATGCGGAAGTGCTGGCCAATGCCGAATGCCAGGCGCGCGTGATGAGCATTGAGGACGCGCAGAAGACCGGTGCGGTGATGCTGTTCGGCGAAAAGTACGGTGACGAGGTGCGCGTGTTGGATATTGGGTCCTCCCGTGAACTTTGCGGCGGCACGCATGTGAAACGCACCGGGGACATCGGCCTGTTCAAGATCGTGGCCGAAAGCGGCGTGGCAGCGGGCGTGCGCCGGGTCGAGGCGGTGACCGGCGAAGGCGCCTTGGTGTTGGTGCAAGAGCAGGAACGGCAGCTGCAGCAAGTAGCCGATGCGGTGAAGTCGCAGCCGCAGGAGGCCGCCGCCCGCGTCGGACAGATTCTCGAAAATGCAAAGTTGCTGGAGAAAGAACTGGCCGCGTTGAAATCCAGACTCGCTTCCGCCCAGGGCGACGAGTTGCTGGCGCAGGCACAGGACATCAACGGGGTGAAAGTGCTGGCCGCCAGACTGGAAGGCGCCGATGCGGCAGTGTTGCGCGAGACGCTGGACAAGCTGAAAGACAAGCTTAAATCCGCGGTCATCCTGCTGGCTGCGGTGAACGACGCCAAAGTGAGCCTGATCGCCGGGGTGACGGCCGATTCGACCGCGAAAGTGAAGGCGGGGGAATTGGTCAACTTCGTCGCGCAGCAGGTCGGCGGAAAAGGCGGTGGGCGTCCGGACATGGCGCAAGCCGGAGGCACGCAACCCGAACATCTGGCCGCCGCGCTGGCCTCGGTTGCCGTTTGGGCGAAATCCAAGCTTTGATCAAGAGTCCGGAATATCTCCGCTTGGTTGCTGCATGGTCCGGTTGCCAAGCTTTGTGCCGTTAGTGTAGGGTTACGCTCAGGAATGGAGATGATTCTGGATAGGTTCTGCGTGCCGGATATGCTGCATCGTTTCCAGATAATTCAAGGTTGAAGCGGACGATGCTCAGACAAGCGGATGAAACGATTTTGTTGGTCGAAGACGGCGAAGCCGAAGTTCTTCTGATACAACAGGCGGTGGCGAGCTGTCCGGACGAATTGCACCTCGCTGTAGCGCGGGATGCGACCGAGGCACTGGAATGGCTGTCCGATACTGTCAAGCGGGGCTATTCGATGCCGCGCCTGATTTTGCTTGACCTGAAACTTCCCAAGCTCGCAGGCTTGGCCGTACTGCGTACCTTGCGCATGGAATCTCGCCTCAAGGAAGTCCCCATTGTGGTTTTTTCGGAGCAGCATGAGCCATCCGACGTGGTGCTGAGTTACCAGATCGGGGCCAACAGCTTCGTCAAAAAGCCGGTGAATCACGCCGAATTCACCCAGCTCTTGCAGGAACTGGCGGCCCTTGGCTGGCTGAGCGGCAAGGGTCTGAATCATCCCTGTTCACAGTCCATACGGTTATGAATGAACTGCGGGTATTGTTTGCCGCAACATCGGTGGGCAATATGGCGAAGGTCATCGAGCATTTGCGGGCCGGGGATTGCAATGTTCAGTACGAACAGGCATCCGACGAGGTGACGCTGGACGGGCACCTGCATCAGAATTGGGATGTGCTGCTTTTGGGTGTTTCTGCCGAACTCACCATAGAATCCGTGGTGCATGCCTTGCGCTGCCGGACGCTGGATATTCCCCTGATCGTACTGAATGACGCTATGGAGCCGCTTCCACTTGCCGAAGTGATGCGCCTCGGCGCGCAGGACTGTGTCGCGCTCGACCAGATGGAACGGCTGTTGCCCAGCATACAGCGTGAAATGGTGAGCGCGATCCTGCGCAGCAACCTGCGCGAGCAGGTTGTGGCGGACTACCTGATGCAGGAGATCGACCAGCTCATCCTGCTCGGCTATGACATGCGCTCGTTGAACGAGCGCATCTGCCGCCGCATGGCGGAATTGTTCGATTTCAAGCTGGTCTGGATCGGTGCCAGGATGCTCGATGGCCGGGTGGAGCCCCTGGCTTCCGCCGGCGAATCGGCATATCTGGAGGGTATCGAGGTGCGCTGGGACGATACGCCGCAAGGGCAGGGGATCACGGGCAGATCGATACGCAACAACAAGGCCGAATCCATGTCTTCCGACTCGCCGCGGTTCGAGCCGTGGCGCGAACGTGTGGAACGGTACGGTATGCGCAGTGTCCTGGCCATGCCGCTGGGCGTAAAGAATGAAGTTGCAGGTGCGCTGGTCATGTACTCGGCGCACGAAAATACTTTCGATAAATTGACGATCAGCCGCCTGTCCGCGTTTGCCGGACGAGTCACGGTGGCGATGCTGGGCGCGCAGGAGCAACAGGAGTTGCGGCTCATGCAGGCGGCCATGAGCAACGCGGCGAACGCCATGTTCATCACCCGTTGTGACGGTGTCATCGAATGGCTGAACGAGGCCCTGAGCCGCTACAGCGGCTATACCTCGGCCGAGATTACGGGCTCTAACCCGCGCATATTCAATTCCGGCCAGCATCAGCAATCGTTCTGGAGCGAGATGTGGACGACCATACAGAACGGCAAGCATTGGCGCGGGGAAGTCGTCAACCGCACCAAGACCGGCGAGCTTTATACCGTTGCGCAAAGCATTTCGCCCTTGTATGACGGCAAGGGTGAATTGACGCACTTTCTGGCCGTGCAGCAGGATATTTCGGAGAAGAAACGTCTGGAAGAAGAGATACATTACCTTGCCTACCACGATCCGCTGACACACCTGCCCAATCGCATGCTGTTCCGGGATCGCGTGCAGCAGGCCATTGTCCAGGCACAGCGCGCCCATGCCAGGCTGGCGGTGATGTTCATCGATCTGGATGGATTCAAGGCGGTGAACGACATGCACGGGCACAATAACGGAGACTGCCTGCTGGAACTGGTTGCCGAACGTATCAGGTTATGCGTGCGTGCCGGCGACACGGTGGCGCGCCTGGGCGGCGACGAGTTCACTGTTCTGCTGCGGGACGTTAAGGACAGGGAGAGCATCGAAGGCGTAGCGAAAAAGCTGCTCGACATTGCCGCGCAGCCCTACATGCTGGACAGCGAGATACCGGCCACGGTCTCGTTCAGTATCGGAACCAGTATCTATCCCGAGGATGGTGAGAGTTTTGATGCGCTGCTGTCGCGTGCCGATCAGGCAATGTACAAGGCCAAGCAGGGCGGCAAGAACCGCCACCTCTTCTGCGGCGATAGGACCTAGAACGGCAAGCCCAGATCTGGAGCCGCCTGCAGCAGCACGCGACGGAAGTCGTTCTGGATGCGCCGCAAGGCGGCCTCATTGTCCGCCTCGAAGCGCAGCACGATCACCGGCGTGGTATTGGACGGGCGCATCAGGCCGAACCCGTCGGCGTACTCCACGCGCAGCCCGTCGATGGTGATGATGTCTTTTGCGTCCGTGAAACGGGCTTCTTTTTGCAGCGTTGCGATCAGGGTGTGGTTCACCCCCTCTGCGGTGTGGATGTGCAGTTCCGGGGTGCATACCGCATCCGGCAGCGCGTTCAACACGGCGCCGGGATCGCCGGAGCGGCTCAGAATCTCCAGCAACCGAGCGCCGGCATACAGGCCGTCATCGAAGCCGTACCAGCGTTCCTTGAAGAATACGTGTCCGCTCATTTCGCCTGCCAGCAGGGCGCCGGTCTCACGCATCTTGGCCTTGACCAGCGAGTGGCCGGTCTTCCATAGCGTCGGTTTGCCGCCATGCTCGCGTATCCAGGGAAACAGGTTGCGCGTGGATTTCACGTCGAAAATGATCTCGGCGCCCGAGTTGCGGCTCAATACATCGGCGGCGAACAGCATCAGCTGGCGGTCGGGGAAGATGATCTTGCCGTCCTTGGTGACCACACCGAGACGGTCGCCGTCGCCGTCGAATGCCAGACCCAGTTCACTGTCGTTGTCGCGCAGGGCGGCGATCAGGTCTTCCAGGTTATGCGGGTCGGACGGATCCGGATGGTGGTTGGGGAAGTTACCGTCCACGTCGCAGAACAATTCGGTGACCGTGCAGCCGATACCGCGATACAGCTTCGCGGCGAAGTCGCCCGCCACACCGTTGCCGCAATCCACCGTGATCTTCAGCGGGCGCGCCAGCTTGATGTCGCCGATGATGCGTGCCAGGTATTCCGGCGCGATGTCATATTGCGAGTAGCCGCCGTTGCCATGGGCAAGGTCGTTCTGTTCGATGCGCAGCCGCAGCTTCTGGATGGTCTCTCCAGACAGGGTCTCGCCCGCCAGCACCATCTTCAGGCCGTTGTAGTCCGGCGGGTTGTGGCTGCCGGTGATCATCACGGCGCAATCCGTCTTGAGCTGGAACGCGGCGAAGTAGGTCATCGGCGTGGCAACCATGCCCACGTCAATCACGTTGATGCCGCTTTTCTGGATGCCGCGCGCGAGCGCCTTTGCGAATCCCGGGCCGGACAACCGGCCGTCGCGGCCGATGGCGATGCTGTGCTGTTCGCGCGCCATCGCTTCCGAGCCGATGGCGTGCCCGATGGCCTCCACGATTTCGTCAGTCAGCGTCTTGCCGACGATGCCGCGTATGTCATACGCCTTGAAGATCTCCTTGGGAACGGCTGTCATGATTGGTGTTGCGAATGAATGGGGATGTGTCGTGCAACTTCTTTCGGCGGCAATTTGATCATGCAGTTGAAATGGCCAAGCGGGCACTCGCGTTTGAAGCAGGGGCTGCAGGCGAGGTCGAGCTTGAGCACCTGGGCATTATTCGACAGCGGGGGGGTGAACTGCGGGCTGCTGGAACCGAAGATGGCCAGCAGTGGACGATCCAATGCGGCAGCGATATGCATCAGTCCCGAATCGTTGCTGACGACGAGGTCTGCGCAGGACAGCAGCGCGATTGCCTCGCCGAGGTCGGTCACCCCGCACAGATTGCGGCATGGCTCGTTGCCGAGTGCAACGATCTTGTCGGCGACCTCTTTGTCTTTGGCCGAGCCGACGAGCCAGACGGCGTAGCCTTGTGTGCGCAAGTACTGGGCCAGCTCGGCGTAATACTGAGGCGGCCAGCGTTTGGCCGGGCCGTATTCCGCGCCGGGACAGAACACGGCGACAGGTCGGTCCAGCGACAGTTCGAATTTGGCGAGCGCCTGCTCGCGCTGTGTATCGCTTGCCATCAATTTCGGCGACGGCAGGGGGCGTGCGATTGCGTCACCCGGCGCTTCGGCGAGTTGTGCAAAGCGCTCCACCATCAGGGGCAGTTTTTTCTTGCTCAGCTTGCGGGCATCGTTGAGCAGGCCGTAACGCTTTTCGCCGACGAAGCCGGTCCGCCAGGGGATATCCGCAAAATACGGAACCAATGCCGATTTCCATGAGTTGGGCAGCACGATGGCCTGATCGTATTGCGCGTCCCGCAATTGCATCCCGAAGCGGCGCCGGGCAAGCAAACCGAGATCTCCGTGCGGAAACGGGTTGATGAGGACATCATGAATCTCGGGTATCTGCCGCAGCAGCTTTTCCGTCCAGGGCGGAGCCAGCACATCGATGATCGCATCGGGGTGACGCTGCTTCAGGCGACTCAGCATGGGCTGCATCAGCATGCAGTCGCCCACCCAGCTTGGGGCGATGATGAGGATTTTTCTCACGTGAAGACGGCCGGGGAAGGAGGGCGTTGGGCTTTAATGATGACCGAGCGGGAGTTCGCCCTTGAACTTGTACAAAGTGCCGCAATACGGACAGCGGGCCTCGCCCAGTTTTTCGACCGGGATGGCGACTCGCGGGTGTGCGCTCCACAAGCTGACAGCAGGAGTCGGGCAGAACAGAGGCAAGGCTTCCGCCCCGATCTCTACGTAACGCTGCGAAATGTTTTCGTTGGACATGTTCTCCCTTTTCTTGTCAATGTTATACGTGTGCCAGCCAGTCGGCATACTTGGCGTTCTTGCCTGCGACGATTTCGAAGAATGCGGCCTGCAATTTGGCGGTGATCGGGCCGCGGCTTCCGGTCCCGATCGTACGGTTGTCCAGTTCGCGTATCGGCGTGACTTCCGCCGCAGTGCCGGTGAAGAACGCTTCCTCGGCGCAGTAGACTTCATCGCGCGTGATGCGCTTTTCGATCAGTTCCAGTCCCATGTCCTTCGCCAGTGTGACGATGGAATCGCGCGTGATGCCTTCCAGGCATGAGGTCAGGTCCGGGGTGTAGAGCTTGCCCTTCTTCACGATGAAGACATTCTCGCCGGCCCCTTCGGCCACATAGCCATCGACGTCAAGCAGCAAGGCCTCGTCGTAACCGTCGTGCGCCACTTCCTGGTGCGCCAGGATGGAGTTGGTGTAGGTGCCCACCGATTTGGAACGGCACATGTTGATGTTCACGTGATGGCGGGTGAAGCTGGAGGTCTTCACGCGTATGCCCTTGGCCATGCCTTCCTCGCCCAGGTATGCGCCCCACGGCCACGCAGCCACGGCCACATGCACGCTGATGGCGGTGGCGGCGATGCCCATCGCCTCAGAGCCGTAGAACACGATGGGACGGATGTAGCAGGATTCCAGCTTGTTGGAACGCACCACTTCCTTTTGCGCTTCCAGCAGGGTGGCTTTGTCGTACGGCATCTTCATCTTGAAGATATGGGCCGAGTTGAACAGGCGGTCGGTATGTTCCTGCAAGCGGAATATTGCCGTGCCCTGTGCGGTCTTGTATGCACGCACCCCTTCGAACACGCCCATGCCGTAATGCAGGGTATGGGTGAGCACGTGGGTGGTGGCTTCGCGCCAGGGTACGAGTTTGCCGTCGTACCAGATGAAGCCGTCGCGGTCGGACATGGACATGTTGATTTCCTTAATTCGTTTTGTTGTTGCGAGGGCAGCGATTCTAGCCGTTTCCGCATTGATAATGAAGGGCATGGTTCAAACAACCAGCCGCGGGATATCTTCCAACGTATTTCTTTTGTTGCGCGTTCATGTAATCATCGCGCAACGCAAGTTGCAGCGGGATAGCCGGGGGCAGAATGGTGCAGCACATAGATTCCAACGAGATCAAGCCGGAAATGATGGACACGCAGGAAGAAAAACTGCGCAAGAGCCTGCTCATTTTCGCAGCGGCCTTCATGACGCTCGGGGTTATGCTGTGGCTGGCGATCTACTGGATGATGGGGTTGAACTTTTCGAGCAATGTCCCGCTGGGTTATCAGGCCATCTCCGTCGGGTCGCTGGTCTATTACATGAGAACCCGCAATTTCAAGGTTCTCCGCTCCGTTCAGCTCACCCTGTTCCTGTTTGCCCCGTTCATCATGCAATGGAGTATCGGGAGTTCGATCACCTCAAGCGGCGTCGCGCTGTGGGCGTTGCTGGCACCGATCGGCGCGCTGGTGGTGTCGGGCTGGCGCGAATCCATTCCCTGGTTCATTGCCTACATCGTGATGACGGCCGTGTCCGGCTTCTTCGACTATTATCTGAGTACCGGTGCGGCTACCGGCATCCCTTTGAATACCATAGGGATATTCTTCGCGCTCAACTTCGCGGCGATGTCCTCCATCCTGTATTTCCTGGTGCGCTACTTCGTGATCGAGACCGAAAAGATCAAGACCCAGCTAGACCAGCAACATGCCTTGCTGGCCGAGGAACAGAAGAAATCCGAGCGGGTGTTGTTCAACGTGCTGCCGTCCAATATTGCCGAACGCCTGAAGAATAACCAGGGATTGATCGCCGACGGCTATGCGGATGTGACCGTAATGTTTGCCGACCTGGTGAACTTTACCCAGCTTACGGAGCAAATGTCCCCGGAACAGATGGTCGGCCTGCTCAATACCGTATTTTCGGGCTTCGACGATCTGTCCGAAAAGTACGGCCTGGAGAAGATCAAGACCATCGGCGATGCCTATATGGTGGTGGGCGGCCTGTCGCGCGAACGTCCCGATTATGTGGAAGATATGGCGAACATGGCGATCGAGATGCTGGACTTCGTCTCCAGGCATCCGGCGCTGGTCAAACGCAGCCTGGGCATACATATCGGTATCGCCACCGGGCCGGTGGTGGCCGGCGTGATCGGGACCAAGCGCTTTATCTATGACCTGTGGGGCGACACGGTGAACATCGCCAGCCGCCTGACGGACGACGCAAAAGCGGGACACATCCTGACCGACAAGCTGACCTATAACCGGCTGCGTTTCGGCTATCTGTTCGAACCCCCCAGCATACTTAACGTGAAAGGGAAGGGCGAGATGACCTCGTATCGCATGATCGGACGTATCGGGCAGGCTGGAGAAGCGGGAGCAGGCCGCAACGTTTTTCACCTGCCTACCGCCGGCAATGCGCCGGCCGCGGTTTAGGTATTTTCCAGCAACGATTTCCACAGCATAGAGACAGGGGTCGTATCCAGGCGGCCCTGTTCGATGCGGCACGGCGTCAGGTTGTTCAGGCGCATCTGATGTTGTATGCGCCGCAGCTCGCGATACAGTTCGCGCACCTTGTTGCTGATCTCCCCGTCGATCAATTCCAGTTTCGCTGCTGTCTCCAGCAATGCGAGATTTCCGCTATTGGCAGTCAGTTCGGGGTGGGCGGAAGAATGGGCAAGGACCAGGAATTGCACCATGAACTCGATATCCACCATGCCGCCACTGTCCTGTTTGATGTCGAACAGGTCGGTCCTGTTCGGGTGGCCGTCATGCATTTTCCTGCGCATCTCGACGACTTCCCGCCGGAGCCCGGAAATTTCTCGCGGTGCACGCAGGACGTCGATGCGGACGCGCTCGAATTGCGCGCCGACCGCTTTGTTCCCGGCGCAGAAACGGGCGCGTGTCAGTGCCTGATGCTCCCACACCCAAGCATGCCGGAGCTGGTATTCCTCGAATGCGGCGATCGGGCTGACCAGCAGGCCGCTCTCGCCGTTGGGACGCAGGCGCAGATCGACTTCGTACAAGCGGCCGGATGAGGTGTAGCTGGAAAGCATGGTGTTGATGCGTTGCGCGAGGCGCGCGTAAATTTCCCCTGCATCCGGATGCTCGTCGTCGTACAGGAATACAAGGTCGAGGTCGGAGGCATAGCCCAGTTCGCGCCCTCCCAGTTTGCCATAGGCAATGACGGCAAACCGGGGCTCTTCCCTGTGCTTCTTGCGCGCATCGCGCCAGCAAAGACCGAGCACATGGCGCAGGAGGAGGTCGGCAAGATCGCTCAGATGGTCGCTCAGCTTTTCCAGGGGCAGCAGACCTTGCAGATCCATCGCCAGCAGATGGAAAGTCTGCGCCTGCTGGAATTGGCGCAGGGCGTCCATCTCGCGCTCGGCATCGCCGGCCTGTGCTGCAAGCAGCGCGGAAAGCTGGTCGTCCAGTGCCGCCCAATCCGGCGCGACATAGAGTTCCCGGGTGTCCAGCAGCTCATCGAGCAGGATGGGGTGTTGCGTCAGATAGTCGCCGGCCCAAGCGCTCGCGGAGAGCAGGCGCACGAGACGCGGCAATACCTGGGGATATTCGGTCAGGAAGGCGAGATAGGCGGCGCGGCGGGCGATGGCTTCCAGCAGTACCAGGATGCGGCGCAGAGCAGTGTCGCCGCTGGAAGTCGCCGGGCACAGCGCGGCGAGGCGCGGCAAGAGCGCATCGAGACGCTCACGGCTGATCTCGGGCAAGAGCTGATAGCGGCTGCCTTTGCGGAACTGCAGGAGGTTTTCGGCCAGGGAAATGCTCTCCCGGTAGCCGAGTGCGGCGAGTGCGGCGGCGATTTCCTCCACGGTCGAGTCGTCGCGCCACCATGTACACCCATTGGACTCCTGTTTCGAACCGAAGACGGTATCGAATTGCCGGCTGACAAAATCGCGCAACGGGTCGAGTGCGGCCGTCAATGCGGCATAGTCGGCATAGCCCATCGCCGTGGAGATGATCTTTTGCTGCTCTGCATCCTCCGGGAGTTCCTGCGTCTGCTGGTCGTCGAGGTATTGCAGGCGATGCTCCAGGTTGCGCAGGAATACATAGCTTTCGTCCAGCCGCTTAACCGTATCGGCACCCAGTTCGCCGTCCAATGCCAGCCTTTGTAGCACCTGACGGGTCGGTCGGATGCGCAGTGCGGCGTCGCGGCCGCCGCGGATCAGCTGGAACACCTGTGCGATGAATTCGATCTCGCGGATGCCGCCGGGGCCAAGCTTGATATTGTGATAGCGGTCGCGGCGCGCGACTTCGGCGCGGATCTGGGCATGCAGTTTGCGCATGGAGTCGAAGGCACCGAAATCCAGGTATTTGCGGAACACGAAAGGTTGGGCCAGCTTTTCCAGCACTCCGATATGCGCGCTGTTTTCCGGCGAGATGACGCGCGCCTTGATCCAGGCATAACGTTCCCATTCGCGCCCTTGCGCCACCAGGTATTCTTCCAGTGCGGCAAAACTCATGGTCAGCGGACCGCTTTCGCCGTAGGGGCGCAAGCGCATATCCACGCGGAACACATAACCGTCGGCGGTCAGGTCGTTGACGAGTGCGATGATCTTGCGGCCGAGGCGGTTAAAGAACTCGTGGTTGCTCAACGTGCGGGAGCCATTGGTCTCCCCGTCTTCGGGATAGACGAAAATCAGGTCGATATCCGAGGAGACATTCAATTCGCCGCCGCCCAGTTTTCCCATGCCGATCACCAGAAGCTCCTGGGGCGTGCCGCTCTCGGCTCCGAGCGGTTGGCCGAATTGTTCGACCATGGCCCGCATGGTCAATTCCTGCGCACGCCGCACGGCGAGCTCGGCCAATGCTGTCATGCTGCGCATCACCTCGCCGAGATCGGAAAGGCCATTCAGGTCCCGTGTCAAAACATGGAGCATCACACGTTTGCGCAGGCTGCGCAGCGCACTTGCCAGCTGCTCCTCGTTGCCGGCAGGGAGAGAGTCCGACCAGATCTGCATCATCCTGTTATCGCCGGGGGTGAGATGATTTTCGCGCAACCAGGTCAGCAAATGCGGCTCCGCGTCCAGCAAGCGTGCCAGATAGCGGCTGCAGTATCCGGCGTGCCGTACCATCTGGTCGAAATCGGTGGTGAAACAAGGGTTTTCGGTATTCATGGGGAGGGGTTCAGGTTAAAATACATGCACTGTCCTTCTGCCTTGCATTATAGGTTCCCCATGTTCCGCCTGTCTCCCATCTTCAAGCCGCTTCACCGCGTCACATGCTGAAAGCTTCTCTTTTTCTGGCCTGGCGCAGCATGGGACGTTTGTCCCGTTTTGCGCTTGAAGCCTTCCTGCTGTTGGCAATTGCCTGTGCATTGCTGCTGCTGACCTTGCGTTATCGCATCCTGCCCGATATCGAACGCTATCACGACCAGATTACTGCTGCTGCCAGTGCAGCCATCGGACAGCCGCTGACCATAGGCAAAATCGAGGCGGACTGGGATGGTTTGCGCCCGCGTCTGTTGCTGTCCAGCGTGCAGGTATTGGACCAGCAGGGGCACGTCGCGCTGAACCTGCCGCGTCTGGAGAATACGGTCGCCTGGACGAGTTTGCCCGCGGCGGAGTTGCGAATTCAAAGTCTGGTCATAGACAATCCAGATCTGTCTGTGCGGCGCGATGCTCAGGGGCTGTGGTATGTCGCCGGGATTCCGCTGGCGACGCAATCGCCGGATGCAGGGAGTCCTTCCGACTGGCTGTTGCATCAGACACAAGTCATCATTCGCAACGGGCGGATCTCCTGGCAGGACGAATTGCGCGCTGCGCCGCCGCTGGTGCTGGAACATGTCGATTTGAGCATCGACAACCGGTACGGACACCATCGCTTTGCGGTGCGCGCATCCGCACCGCAAAGGCTGGCTTCCCGTCTGGATGTGCGCGGCGACTTCAACGGCGACAGCTTTGCCCAAATGAATGAGTGGCGCGGGCAGTTATTCACCCAGCTCGACTATGCAGATGTGCTGGCGTGGAAACCATGGGTGACCCTGCCGAGCGCGTTCAAACATGGCAAGGGCGCTTTGCGCATGTGGCTGGGTTTCGAGCGGGGGCAGCTGAGCAGCGTGGATGCGGACGTGGCCCTGGCCGGGGTGCTTGCCCGGCTGTCCGAAGAATTGCCGCAGCTTGATCTGCGCGAATTGCGAGGCCGCATAGGCTGGCATCAACTGGATCGCGGATTCGAGGTCACCTCGCAACGCCTGTCATTGCAGATGCGCGACGGTTTCAAATTGAAACCGACCGATTTCTATTTGCGCCTGACAGACGGGCAGGGGGCGAGATATTCCTCGGGCGAGATCAAGGCTAACCTGCTGGACTTGGGTGATATCGCCGTCTTGGCTTCCTACCTGCCGCTTGGGCAGGAATTGAAAAGCCAAATCGCCGAAGCATCGCCACAAGGGCGCATCGCCGATTTGCACGCCTTATGGCAAAGCAATGCCGGAACGAGCCTGCGCTATGAAATCAAGGCGCGCTTTTCGGGGTTGTCGGTGCATCGTTTCGGCGACCTGCCCGGCTTTTCCGGGTTGAGCGGGAAAGTGGATGGTGCCGACGACAGCGGCACGCTCGCGCTCGACAGCCGCAAATTCACGCTTGATGCCCCTCAATTGTTTGCCGAGCCGGTGGAGTTCGATACGCTGGTCGCGCGGCTGGGCTGGGAGCGCAATTCGCGAGGCCTGGAAGTCAAGCTCAGCAACGTCGAACTGGCCAATGCTGATCTCGCCGGGACGATCTACGGCAGTTATCAGACTGAGCGCGAAGGGCCGGGGTCGGTGGATGCCACGGTCGACATGTCGCGAGTCGCGGTTCAGCGCACCGCGCATTACACGCCCGTTCCGGCGGTGAACAAGGAGACCCGCGACTGGCTGCAGTCGGCACTGCAAGGCGGCCAGGCGGACAAATTGCATGTGCGCTTGCGCGGAAACCTGCTCGACTTTCCCTTTGTGGGCAACAGCCGGGGCCTCTTCCGCCTGGAAGCGCGAGCCAAGGGCGTGGTGATGGAATTCGCCAAGGGGTGGCCGCGTCTGGAGGATGCGCAGACCCATTTGCTGATACAAGGAAACAAGCTCGGCATCGATGCGGTCAGCGCCACGACCGCAGGCGCACATCTGCAGAACGTCAAAGTCGGCATTCCCAACCTGCTCGATGCCAAGCCGGTGTTGCAGGTACGGGGAGAAGTCGCGGAGACCACGCCGCATTTCCTGGATTACATCAACCAGAGCCCGGTGAGTGGTTATCTGGGCGGATTTACCGAAGGGATCAAGGCGAGTGGCGACGGCAAGCTGGGGCTGCAACTCGACATCCCTTTGAGCGGGGATACGCCAGTCCAGGTTCGCGGGGAATATCGTTTCGTGAACAACGAAATCGATCTCGGCAAGAATGTCCCGTTGCTGCGAAACGTGAACGGCATCATGCTGTTCACCGAATCGTCGGTGAATGCGGGTGATATCGCGGCACAGATATTGGGCGGCGACGCACACCTGGCGGTGCTGAGCGACAACGGCGCCTTGTTGACCAAGGCACGGGGCAAACTCGACCTGGATAACTTGAACAGGCTGGCGCCGCTTCCCGTACTGGGACGATTGCATGGCTCGGCCGATTGGAATGCCGAAATTCGAGCCCAGAACAAACTGGTCGATGTGACGATCGATTCGGATCTGCATGGAATTTCGTCGACCCTGCCTGCGCCTCTGGCCAAGCCTGCAGACGCGCGTATGCCTCTGCATTTCGAGAGGAAGAACATCAGGCCAGGACGGGATATTCTCGGTTTGCGCTACGGGTCGCTGTTCGATGCAAGGTTTTCGCGTCAGGTGGACGCGGACGGCGCATGGAATATCCGCAACGGACGCATTGTATTTGGCGGAACCGCAGCGCTGGGCAGCAGGGAGGGGGTATGGGTGGTCGGAAAGTTGCCGCAGCTGTCGCTCGAAGGATGGAGCGGTCTGGGCCTGACGTCGGGAGGAAGCGGGTCGCTGCCCAATGTGGCGGGCATTGAAGTGACCGTGGAAAAATTGACCGGCTACGGCAATACGGTGAATGCGTTGGCCATCAATGGCAGCGGACGCAATGGCTTGCTCAGCCTGCGCCTGGCATCCAGGGAGTTGAACGGCGACTTGATCTGGCAGCCGCAGGGAAATGGCAAATTGCTCGGGCGCTTCAAAAGCGCGATGCTGGGCGAAGGGCAGGGCGAGGCTTCCAGGGAGGTTCACCCTGTTCCGGCCAGAAGCGAAGTTCCCGACAACACCTCATTCCCCGCGGTCGACGTGACTGTGGATAAACTGTTCTACAAGGGGCGCAATCTGGGCAGGCTGGAGATGGCGTTGAGCGAATCCGGGGGGGACGTGTTGCTGGATCGCTTGCTGCTCGTCAATCCCGACGGTGCGCTGAACATGAGCGGCAAATGGCAGGCACAACCCGAACAAACCCAACTCAATGTAAAGGTCGATATCAGCGATGCAGGCAAGATTCTGACGCGCTCCGGCTACCCGGACAGCCTCAAGGACGGCAACGGTTCGCTGGCGAGCGACCTGCATTGGGCTGGCGCGCCGGATACCTTCAATTATTCCAGGCTGAACGGTTCGGTGCATTTGAACGTCGGCAAGGGAAGGTTCCTCAAGGTCGACCCCGGCGCCGCAAAATTGCTCGGTGTGCTAAGCCTGCAATCCATACCCAAGCGCATCACGCTGGACTTTACGGATGTATTCAGCAGCGGATTCGAGTTCGACAGCATCACCGGCAATGCCCAGATCGTGAACGGCATGCTGTTGACCAACGACATGAAACTCACCGGCTCGGCGGCGAAAGTCTCCATGTCGGGACAGGTTGACCTGGCCCGCGAGACACAGGAACTCAAGGTGCGCATCCTGCCGTCGATCGGTGATAACGTGTCGCTACTTTCGTTTGCGGCGGGCCCCGTGGTCGGGGTGGGGGTCTTGCTGGCAAACAAAATATTGCGCGATCCGCTCGATAAGCTGGTTTCGTTTGAATACAATGTCAGCGGCAGCTGGGCGGATCCCAAGGTGGAAAAGGTGGGGCAGTCCAAACCTGCTCCGGGCGGAGTGCCTGCCCAGAGCGGGGTATCCACCCAGGGCGTATCAGGCTCGGGAGATTAGTCGCCTGAATCATTGCAGTGTCCGAATAACCAGAATCTGAAAATGTGAAAGTCACACCATATGTCTTCCCTAGATAGCACCCAATCGCGTATTGCCGCACAACTCAACGCATTCAAGGTCGCCGCCATCCAGATGGCCTCCGGCCCCAAGGTCGAAGGCAATCTGAGCGAGGCGCGACGCCTGATCGCAAAGGCTGCGGAACAGGGTGCGAAATTGGTGGTGCTGCCCGAGTTCTTTGCCATCATGGGCATGAACGAGCAGGACAAGGTCAAGGTGCGCGAACAGCCCGGTCAGGGGCCGATCCAGAGCTTCCTCAGCGAGATGGCGCGCAAACACAGGATATGGCTGGTGGGCGGCTCCATTCCCCTGGCGGCCAGCACGCCGGACAAGGTGCGCAACAGCCTGTTGGTATTCGACGAGACCGGGGCCCAAGTTGCGCGTTACGACAAGATCCATCTGTTCAACCTGACACTGGGCAACGAACACTACAACGAAGCCAGCACCATTGAGGCTGGCGACAAGGTCGTGGTGGTGGATAGTCCGTTCGGCCGTATCGGCCTGGCCATATGCTACGACCTGCGCTTCCCAGAGCTGTTCCGCGCGATGAAGGACGTTGACATCATCGTGCTGCCTTCCGCATTCACCGCCACTACTGGCAAGGTGCACTGGGAGCCGCTGGTGCGCGCGCGCGCCATCGAAAACCTGTCCTATGTCATCGCCGCGGCGCAAGGCGGCTACCATGTGAGCGGACGCGAGACGCACGGACACACCATGATCGTTGATCCCTGGGGGCGCATCATGGACGAATTGCAGCGCGGTTCCGGCGTGGTCATCGCCGATGTGAACCAGAACTATCAGGCCAGCTTGCGCAGCAGTCTGCCCGCACTATCCCACCGCACATTGTCTTGCGACAGTCTGGATCAGGCATGAATGCTGCCCTGCAATTGGCGCAAAGCGCACTGCTCACCGCGCACGGACTGGAAGCCCGCCATCTGGAACAGGTGTTCGGCAAGATGCTGGCGCATCGTGTGGACTACGCCGACCTTTATTTTCAGTACAGCCGCGCCGAGAGCTGGTCGCTGGAAGAGGGCATCGTCAAATCGGGCAGCTTCAATATCGACCAGGGAGTGGGGGTGCGCGCGATCAGTGGCGACAAGACCGCGTTCGCCTATTCCGACGATATTACGCTGTCCGCGCTGGAAGACGCGGCGCTGGCTACCCGTGCGATCGCGCGCCAGGGCGGCAAACAGGTTGCGGCCCATCTGCATGCCGGCAAAGTGCGCGAACTCTACTTGCCGCACGACCCCATCGCCACCCTGAAAGCCGACGAGAAAGTCGCGCTGCTGGAGCGGCTGGAACGCCACGCGCGCGCGCTCGATCCTCGCGTCACGCAAGTGATGGCGAATCTCGCCGGAGAATATGACGTGGTGCTGGTGGCGCGCAACGACGGGCTGATGAGCGCCGATATCCGCCCGCTGGTACGCCTCTCGCTGCAAGTGATCGTTGAAAGCAACGGTCGCCGCGAGCAAGGATCCGCGGGCGGCGGCGGGCGTTTCGGTTACGAGTATTTCAGCGACGAAATACTGCAACGCTATGCCAGGGAGGCGGTGCATCAGGCCGTCATTAATCTTGACGCGCGTCCGGCTCCTGCAGGAAATATGACCGTGGTGCTGGGCAGCGGCTGGCCGGGTATCCTGCTGCACGAAGCGGTGGGGCACGGTCTTGAGGGTGACTTCAACCGCAAGGGCAGTTCGGCTTTCTCCGGCCGTATCGGCGAACGGGTGGCGGCGAAGGGGGTGACAGTCGTGGACGACGGTACCATCGCCGACCGGCGCGGCTCGCTCAATGTGGATGATGAAGGCAATCCCACCCAGCGTACAGTCCTGATCGAAGACGGCATCCTGCGCGGTTATCTGCAGGACACGATGAACGCCCGCCTGATGGGGGCGGCGGTGACCGGCAACGCGCGGCGCGAATCCTTCGCGCATCTGCCGATCCCGCGCATGACCAATACCATGATGCTCAATGGGGACAAGACGCCGCAGGAGATCATCGCCTCGGTCAAGCACGGACTGTATGCGGCCAACTTCGGCGGCGGTCAGGTGGATATCACCAGCGGCAAGTTCGTGTTCTCCACTACCGAGGCCTATATGATCGAGGATGGCAAGATCACCTACCCGGTCAAAGGGGCGACGCTGATCGGCAACGGCCCCGAAGCGCTGATGCGGGTCAGCATGATAGGCAACGACATGGCGCTCGATCCCGGCGTTGGCACCTGTGGCAAGGAAGGACAAAGCGTGCCGGTCGGCGTGGGACAGCCGACATTGCGCATCGACGGATTGACCGTGGGCGGGACGGCATGACGGTCGTCGGCTGAAGCGGCAAACGCGGGCGTTCAGCCCGCTTTTGTTTTGTACCGCCCACTTCGGGTGACGCGCAGAGAGGCCCAACACGACATCTCACGGTATAATCCGCGCCCTATGCAGATTCTACGCGGACTACATTCTACAAACACCCAAGCTGTGGCTGTCACCATCGGCAATTTCGACGGTGTGCATCTGGGCCATCAGGCGATGCTCAAGGAATTGCGTACTGCCGCACAGGCCCGCGGGTTGCAGACCGCAGTGGTGATTTTTGAGCCGCATCCGCGCGAGTTTTTCACGCCGCAGCAGGCACCGGCCCGGCTTACCAGCCTGCGCGAAAAGCTCGAGCTGTTCGGCACGATGGGTGTGGACCGCGTGCATGTGTGCCGTTTCGATGCGCTGTTTGCGCGGAAGACGGCGGCAGATTTCATCCATGCGTTGCACGAAAGGCTGCATGCGAAGTTCGTGCTGATCGGCGACGACTTCCGCTTCGGCAGCGGACGGGTCGGCGACTTTGCCCTGATGGAGAAGATCGGCGGTCAACGCGGTTTTGAGGTGCAGGCGGTGCACAGCGTGTTGCACGACGGGGTGCGCATCTCCAGCACCGCGATACGTGCGGCGTTGGCGGCAGGGCAGATACGCATGGCGCGAGAATATCTGGGGCGTCCCTACAGCATCAGCGGCCGCGTTGTGCATGGCGACGGCATGGGACGCAAGCTCGGTTTTCCCACGGCAAACATCCAGTTGAAACACAATTTGCCGCCGCTCAAGGGCATCTATGTGGTGCTGGCGCATACCGAAGGGCTGGGTGTGCTGCAGGGCGTGGCGAGCCTGGGCGTGCGCCCGACGCTGAAGCAGGACGCGAAGCCGGTACTCGAAGTGCATCTGTTCGAGTTTTCACAGCAGATATACGGCAAGCATCTGCGCGTGGAATTCCTGCAGAAGCTGCGTGACGAAGAGAAGTACCCGAACCTGGAAGCATTGACCCGGCAGATCGCGCTGGATGTTGAGAAGGCAAAGAAATGGTTTATCGAACATGAGTGAAGACAAAAAGAAATATCCGCTGAATCTCCCCGACACGACATTCCCGATGCGCGGCGACCTCGCCAAGCGCGAGCCGCAGATGCTGGTGCAATGGCAAGCGCAACAGCGCTACCAGCGCATCCGCAAGGCGGCGGCAGGGCGCCCGAAATTCATCCTGCACGATGGCCCCCCCTATGCGAACGGCGACATCCATCTGGGGCATGCCGTTAACAAGGTGTTGAAAGACATCATCGTCAAGTCGAAGACGCTGTCGGGCTTCGATGCGCCCTACGTGCCGGGATGGGATTGCCATGGCCTGCCCATCGAGCTGCAGGTGGAAAAGAAACACGGCAAAGCCATACCTCCATCGCAGTTCCGCGAACTGTGCCGCGAGTATGCGAAGGCGCAGGTCGAGCGCCAGAAGAAGGATTTCATCCGCCTCGGCATCATTGGCGATTGGGATCATCCCTACCTGACCATGGATTACCAGACCGAAGCCGACATCATCCGTGCACTCGGCAAGATCAATGAGCGCGGCTACCTTTACCAGGGGCGCAAGCCGGTGAACTGGTGTCTGGATTGCCAGTCTGCGTTGGCAGAAGCGGAAGTGGAATACGAAGACAAAGTCTCGGCGGCGATCGACGTCGGTTTCGAGGTGAAAGACAAGCATGCCGTGGAAAAGGTGTTCGGAGTGTCACTGCCGGGCAGCGCCAAAGTCTATGCGGTGATCTGGACGACCACGCCGTGGACCTTACCCGCCAACCAGGGGGTAAGCGTGCATCCGACGCTGGAGTACGACCTGATCAAGACCGAAAAGGGCTACCTGATCCTGGCGTTCGATCTGGCGACCGATTGCCTGAAGCGTTATCAATTGGGCGGCAGCAACGACCGCGGCGACGGTATTGCAGCGACCTGTTACGGCGCCGCGCTGGAAGGGCTGCCCCTGCAGCATCCGTTCTATGACCGCATCGTGCCCGTCATCTGCGGCGAGCATGTCACGCTGGAAGCGGGTACAGGTCTCGTGCATACCGCACCGGCACACGGCGTGGACGACTATGTGGTCGGCCAGCGCTATGGCCTGCCGAACGACAATCCGGTGGGTGACGACGGCAAATTCATCTCCACAACACCGGCGGTCGGAGGAGTGCCATTGGCAGGTGTGTTCGTTTGGAAGGCGAACGACATCGTGCTGCAAGCGCTGGAAGCGAGTGGGCATCTGCTGCACCAGGAAAAGCTCAAGCACAGCTACCCGCACTGCTGGCGCCACAAGACGCCGATCATCTTCCGCTCCACACCGCAATGGTTCATCGGCATGGAACAGGGCGAGGGCGATCCGTTGCGCGTTCTGGCCAACAAAGCCGTGGAGCAAACCGAATTCTTCCCGAGCTGGGGGCGTGCGCGCCTCGAAGCAATGATCCGGAACCGTCCCGACTGGTGCGTGTCGCGCCAGCGCAACTGGGGTGTGCCGATGCCGTTCTTCGTGCACAAGGAAACCATGGCTTTGCATCCGCGCACGGAGGAACTGCTTGAGCAGGTTGCCCAACTGGTCGAACAATCGGGAATTGAGGCGTGGTTCAGCCTGAACAGCGTCGATCTGCTGGGTGAGGATGCGGCGCATTACCGCAAGCTCACCGATACGCTGGATGTGTGGTTCGATTCCGGCGTGACGCACTACACCGTGCTGCGCAGGCGCAAGGAACTGGCATATCCCGCCGACCTGTATCTGGAAGGCTCGGACCAGCATCGCGGCTGGTTCCAGAGTTCTCTGCTGACCGGCTGTGCGATGGACGGGCGCGCGCCCTACCGGCAATTACTCACGCACGGTTTCACGGTTGACGAGAAGGGCTACAAGATGTCGAAGTCGCGCGGCAATGGCATCGAGCCGCAAGACATCTGCAATAGGCTGGGGGCGGATATGCTACGCCTGTGGATCGCGTCGACCGATTATTCGGGTGAGATATCGTTGTCGGAAGAGATACTGAAACGTGTGACGGACAGCTATCGCCGCATCCGCAACACACTGCGCTTCCTGCTGGCCAACATCGCCGACTTCGATGTGCAGCGGGATGCGATACCTGTTGAGCAATGGCTGGAGATCGACCGCTATGCGCTGGCGTTGGCTCAGAAGCTGCAGGATGAAGTGTGCGCCGATTACGATCGCTACGAGTTTCATTTCGCCGTTCAGAAACTGCAGGGCTTCTGCACGGAAGAACTGGGCGGTTTCTATCTGGACATTCTCAAGGACCGGCTATATACCGCCGGCGAGAATTCCGGGGCGCGCCGTTCCGCGCAGAATGCGCTGTATCACATTGCGCAATCGCTGGCCCGATTGATCTCGCCGATCTTGAGTTTTACCGGCGAAGAGGTGTGGGCGACATTGAGTGGCAAAGACGACCTCAGCGTGTTCGAGCAGATCTGGTACAAGTTGCCGGATTCCGGATTGGATGGTGCGGCTGTGAGTGTATGGGGGCACATTCGCGCGGTGCGCGAACAAGTGAACAAGAAGCTGGAAGAGCAGCGTGCAACCGGCGCTATCGGTTCCGCGTTGCAGGCTGAAGTCGATGTGTATGCGCCGAAGGATATTTTTGAATTGCTGGCACGGCTGGGCGACGACTTGCGGTTGGTGTTCATCACCTCTCGCGCCAACGTCCATCTTCGCGAAGGCGAACTGGAGATCAAAGTCTCGCCAAGCGCACACGCCAAATGTGAACGCTGCTGGCATTACCGCGAGGATGTGGGTAGCGACGCCGCTCACCCGACCCTGTGCGGACGCTGCGTGAGCAATCTGTTCGGCAACGGCGAGGCTCGCCATTATGCTTAACCGTTGGTTGCTGGTTTCAGTTGTTGTCATCGTGCTCGACCAGTTAAGCAAAGCTGCGATCAGCAGTCATTTTGTTTACGGCGAAAGCTATGCCGTGATGCCATTCTTCAATCTGGTATTGGCGCATAACACGGGGGCGGCGTTCAGCTTCCTCAATGATGCAGGCGGGATGCAACGCTGGCTGTTCAGTGCCATTGCCATCGCGGCGTCTGTCTGGATATTCCTGCTATTGCGCAAGCACCAGACGCAAAAGCTGTTCTGCTTTTCGCTGGCATTCATACTCGGCGGGGCGCTGGGCAATCTGATTGACCGCATCACTTACGGCTATGTGGTGGACTTCCTGGATTTCTATTGGGGTAGCACCCACTTCGCCGCATTCAATCTGGCCGACTCGGCGATCACCTGCGGTGCGGCGCTGTTGATCTGGGATAGCTTCAAAGGAAAAAAGCATGGATCTGTTACTCGCTAATCCGCGCGGCTTCTGTGCTGGAGTCGATCGCGCCATCGAGATCGTGGAACGGGCGTTGGTGTTGCACGGTGCACCCATCTACGTGCGGCACGAAGTGGTACACAATAAATTCGTCGTCGACGGCTTGAAAGCGAAGGGCGCGATCTTCATCGAAAATCTGGCAGACGTGCCTTCCGGCAGCATCCTGATCTTCAGTGCGCACGGCGTTCCGCAATCGGTTCGCCGCGAGGCCGAAGCGCGCAATCTGACCGTATTCGATGCGACTTGCCCGCTGGTGACCAAGGTGCATCTCGAGGTTTCCCGCATGCGCGGTCAGGGCAAGGAGATCGTGATGATCGGCCACAAAGGCCATCCCGAAGTGGAGGGTACGATGGGGCAGAGCAACGGCGGCATGTATCTGGTCGAAACGCCGGCCGACGTGCAGACATTGCAAGTGCAGGATGCGCAGAATCTGTCGTATGTGACGCAGACCACGCTCTCGGTAGACGACGCCAGCGCCATCATCGCCGCGCTCAAGACGCGCTTCCCCTTTATCACAGGGCCGAAAAAGGACGACATATGTTATGCCACGCAGAACCGGCAGGACTCGGTAAAGTTGTTGGCGAAACAATGCGACCTGGTCATCGTGGTCGGCTCGCCGAACAGTTCCAACTCCAACCGCCTGCGCGAAGTTGCACGCAACCTTGACGTGCCTGCCTACCTGGTAGATAACGCCGACGAACTCAAACCGGAATGGTTGCAGGGCAAGCAGCATGTCGGTATCACTGCCGGCGCATCCGCCCCGGAGGTGCTGGTGCAGGCAGTCATTTCAAGACTCAAGCAGCTGGGTGCCGTCAGTGTGCGCGAGGCGGACGGAATTCAGGAGAATGTCGTGTTCCCGTTGCCAAAGTCGTTGAGCGCGAATAACCAGCATTAGGTGAAATCAGTAGGTCAGCATAACAAAAGCGGCCCTCGGGCCGCTTTTGGTTTATTTGCTATTTTTTATCAAGGTATCAATTCTCGCCACATCGTTCGTTTGCCGGAAAAACCGGGAGCCGGTGGTTGAAATGGCGGCTGGACACTCGGTGCTGTAGGTGTTGGATTCGTGGAAGTTACGATTTCAACTATTGGAGAACCTTGTATGTACATAACGTTGACACCGACGATAGGCGAGTCGGATTCCACTCCAGTCGCACCACATGTCTGGTAGTTGAAGTAATTGAGCCAACTGTATCCACCCGGTGAACATGCAGTATTCGAGGGAACAATAGTAGGCGCGATCAGAATACCCTGTACCAGTTTGCTGTCGAGATTGGCGCGTTCCCCGGTGGCAGGGTAATCGGCATAGCAACCCGGACCGCCAGCCGGGACTGGATTATTGGTCGACGTACGGGTATTTGTTCCCGCAACCTGGGTAAGGGTCTGGCTTGGCAACGTATTGCGAGGATTGACTAGAGTGGCGGACGCATTCAAATCCCTGATGGAATACAAGGACTGTGTCTGTGTCGTGGTCAGGTCGCCGGTCTCCAGATATTTCCCGGTGCTGATGAAGACGTAGTGCATGTTGTTGGCGAGTCCCAGTACCGGCGTAGTGGTAATGGGCTGCGGGATCGTGCCGGCTGTATCCGCGTACAAGACGGCGAATTTCAGTACATCGCCAGTGCCAATCGTGGCAGCAACGCTACTATTGATGTCGAAGCGCCAAAGATTTCCAAACAAGTCTCCGCCATAGACATAGCCGACCTTGTTGCCCACGGGCTGTTCGTCGTTCCATCCGGCGATCTTGGCCAATCCGCTTGGGCAAGGGGCGACAGTGCATACACCTGATATCGTCGATGTGCTTCCTACGCCGGTGGATATCTTGCTGATGATCGCGCCCGTGCCGGCATTCAGCACATAGAGGAAGCCCTGCCCGCTACCCGGATTGACATTGTTGTAACCGGATGTGACGAGTACGACCCAGGTACCATCGTTCTTTTTGGTGATGACAGGCTGGCCGTAACTGTATCCGAGGTCGTCGTCCTTGGTGCTGCCGATGCCGGCGGTCGTCGTGAATTCCCACAACAAGACGGGGCTCGTGGGATTGGTGATATCCAGGGCATAGTAACCGCGACCACCGGCGTTCAGTCCTCCCACCAGAATGGTTTTCCATACGGCATTGACTGCGTCGGTGCAATTGGCAGTGCATACGTCGGAAGTTATCGCGCTGCCATTGACGAAATTCTGGTGCAGTGTGGAGTAATTCAGGTCGGCCAGTATCCACATGTTCGGTATCACCATGCTGGGCACGTATGCCCAACGTTCGATGCCCGTGTTGGCATCGAAGGCGTGCATCATGCCATCGTTGGCACCCATATACACCGTGCCGGCGCGGCTGGCTTGTGCGGTCACGTAATTGCTGTAGCCAGGATAAGGATAGCTGAACACCGGGCTGCTGATGAACGCAGGCTGGGATTCCAGCGCATCGCCCAACACGGCTTCACGGAAGCGGTACAGCCAGTTGGCCGTCGGATTGGTTGAGCGATTCTCATACCCGTGCTGTCCGCGCAGGAAATTGATCAGGTTCGCGCCTGCGGCGGCAGCTTGTTGAGTCGTGGTAAGCGAAGACCACTGGCTTAGGCCATTGATGTGGGTTGCAGAAAAGTTGACTGGATTGACCGTCGCGTAGCTGGTGTCGAACGGCACCAGGTTTTGTCCTGTCAAAGGAGTCAGGTTAACGGTTGGGGCGGTAAAGATCGAGCGAGTATCGCTGGTATCGGACACCGTGCTGGCCATGGTGCCGGTACAAGCAGTCGCTACCGGCACGTAACAGTCCGTACCGATCATCGTTCCGCCGGTGCATATTACTGCATTGGGTGTGACGCAGTTATAGGCGGCAGTGGAGCCGCTGGTGTCGGCAACGACTGTACCCGGTGCCGAGCAAGTATCTGCAGTGACGTTTTCTGCACACCACGTGGCATTGGTATTGACCACGCCTGTGTCCACATTAATGCCGCGCGCTTCCAGGTTGCCCTTCCAGGTGACCGTGGTATAGCTGGCAACGTAGGCGAAGTTGTTACCGGCGACCGGATTCAGCGTGCTGGTTGCGGCCGCCGCCGCAGAACCTTTGCGGGCATTGATGCCGGAGAGCGCGCTAGCGAGGCTCGCGGACAAACTCGTGGGATTGGTGGCATTGAAATAGGCGCCATGGCCGTCAACTGCGGCATGCCACAAATCGTCTATGTTTTCCGGTGTGCCGGAAGGATTCGGAATCGGCCAATTGCAGGTTGTACCATTCGCTTGCCAGGAACAGATTGGTGGTATTGCGGTTGAGCTGGCGGTCAATCCCAATTTGACGGATGGGAAATCCCCGCTGCTGTCGACCAGATAGCTGGACGAATATACCATCCTGCCTTTTGCACCCAGTCCCAAGGTGAAGGTGGTCATGTGCTGCTGGGTGTTGTTGTCAGAACTGCTGGAGAACACGTTATTCGTGCACACATTCTCGCTATTGATCCCGTTGCTGCAGTTGCCTAGTGCCGTGGTGCGCAGGTCGGTCTGGTAGTAATACATGGCAACGTCGGACAGGGTGTTGCTGGTTCCGCCGACGGTACCGGCAGTCTGCACCGGGCTTCCCTGCAGCACGGATGCGGTTACGTAAGCCCTGGTGGAGACGCAGGAAGTGCCGGAAACCTTGGTTCCGGAATTGGTCCAGTTGGTCGGCGAACAGCCGCTTGTGGAACTGGTGGATGTACAGGTGCCGGTTTGCGGCTGCTTATCCAGATACCAGCTTCTTCTCGGGCAGTTGCCGCTGCGCTGGATATAGCTGTCGCGGTTATATGTATAGGTCCAAGTCGTGGCAGACTGCGCACCATCGTACATCGGGCGTCCGAGCGTGCCATCCTGATTGCCGACAGGGGTGGCACCATCGAGTTCAGTGTCACCGGTCTGGCTGTTCCAGTAGCCATCCGTTGTCAGGATGGTGAAATTCTGCTGGCAGGAATATTGCACCGGGTCGGTAACCGTGACGCCATTCTTGCTGGTCAGTTTGCCGCCATACATCTTTCCCACGTCGGCCAGCGCTCCCAGTAGCGGTGTAGAGTTGCCGGCACTGGTCGAGTACAGCATGGTGTACCAGGCCGACTTCTGGGTGGCATTGAAAGTATGGACGTTGAGGAATTTGCCGCCGCCGTTGTTGTTCATGGTGCCAAAGCCAACCCGGTAAGTGCTTCCGATAGGCTGGAAGGCAATCCCCGAGGCGGTTTTCATCATGTTGATGCGGGTGCTGTAATAGCTGTACCAGTTGGCGAAATTGGTACGCTCGTCGGTGCCGCCGGGGCCTGAGGTGGCACTGACGACGACTTTGGTAAATACCGTGCTGCCCGGCGTGGAGCCAATGGAACTGTTGCATTCCTGATAGAAGGTGCTGGAGGTGTTCAGGTAATCTTTTTGTGCGTTGGATGTCTGTGTGCCAGAATAATTATAATAATAAGCTGGCGCCCCGCTTCCACTAGCCTGCGTAGTGAAACTGGTGCTCAGGTTGGTAGTGCCGGATCCCGTGTTGTATCCATCGTTCCAGGCCGCGGTAAAGCTGGAATTGGGGAAGCTGGTTCCGGTGTAATCGATCGGCGGAACGTAAGTGATGGCTGGATCATAGTAGACGCCGTTGCACTGGTAACTGTTGTAGCCGTAAGCTCCAGAAAAATTGCCGGCACCGTCCGGCAGGTAATCCCAGCCCATACTGCCCGAGTCGTCCATCATCAGGAACACGTTAGGCTGTACCGTGGTGGTAGTGGAGGTCGCCAATGGTGCTGTTGCCAGCGCGATCGAGGCAGCCAGTACGGGCATTGGCAATGCAAATCCTGCGACCAGCGCAAATGGCAGCAGAAGATGGCATCGGCAGTTACGGACTCCAAAAAAGAATTTCATGATTGTGCCTCCTAGTAGACAAACGCTTGCACGTAGCTGACGGTGAACTTTGGTCCGATGGTTTGTGAGGTGATGCTATACATTGGAGACTGGCCTGATACAGGACAGCCGGGGCCATTACAAACATCCTGCGGCAGTTGGACGCCCATCGAACCGTTACTTTGAACGGCCCCGCTGAACAGGCAATCGTTGGCGGCCGGACCAATTAGCGAATTGGGGATACGGCACATGCGCTGGATGACATAACGGACTTGATTGCCCGTAGTATCGTTAGCTGTAACAAGTTTACTATCGGTGTCACTCCACTTGATCCCTGTTCCGTTGGTAAGGCTGACAGTGGGATCCAGATTGGAGTAGTAGCCTGGATTCCCTGCACCGCCTGTGACATTGAAGGGATGGGTTGGGGTCAGATAGACATTGATGCCGCTGTTTGCAGCATCAATTGTTGCCAACCAGGTGATGGCCGCCTCGACTCCCGCATCGCCTGCGGTTGTTGCGGCGCGTTTGAACGACAGGTTGCCGGCGATGATGGAGTTGGTATCGACCGAGCGTATCAGTGCCACTGCCGCAAGCGACATCGCGAGCAGGGCAATGAGGGCGAAGAACAGCACCACTCCGCGTTGTTGATTCATACGCATCCGCGCAAAACTGGCTTTTGGTAATGAGTTCATAACGTACCTTTGGACCACATCACGTTGCGCAAGGGAATGATGGTATCGAATACGCGGTAGCGATATTGCGTCCAAGTCTGGTCAGTGGTGTACAGATCGACTGCGGGTGCAGGTGATGCAACGGGGGCGCTGACTGCCGTGGCATCCCACGAGCAGGGGCCTTTTGGGGCAGTTGTACTGCAGGCCGTCGTGACTGGAGTGATTTCCATTTTTGCGTTGCGCGCCACGACTGCGAGGTGAACTGCCTTGATGCGGTTGCGATCGGTAATGGTCATGCCAGGGGCCCAAGTGCCTGTGGCATCTACCCACTGTACGACCTGGTTATAGTTGGATAACGAAGAAGACAGGCCGGCTGCAGAAATTCCATACTGGGCCTGAAGGTTGACAATTCCTGCCACCAAGGGAGTCGAAGTTGTGACTCCACTGGCAACGACAGTACGTACCAGATTGCCGGCAACGACGGAATACGTGACTTCGTTCCATTTCCCTAAACAGGACAGATTAGCTTTTGTGACGGCGGCACCATTGATGACGGCGGAGTTGTCTGCCAGCGTTACCAGGGTATTTACGCCGCTTGCGGCACTCGGTACGCCACTTGCAGCCAAGCTTGTTATGGAACATATACTGCCATTGATGACCAGGACGTTGTCGTTGCCATTACAACCCAGGTTGCTGGTGACGGGAACGTCTATTGCAGGTGAGGGAAGAGTGGTGGACGGAGCCGGTGTTGCAGTGATCTGGACCGGGATGCCCGCCTCGAGAGAATCGCCATAACGGATGGTGATCGTGTCGCTGCCGCCAGCCGCTCCGCCGTCAATGATGGTGACAGGGGAGATGCCCCCAATACCTGTGGCGCCGGTAGACAGTGTCGCACTCGCACATTCGAGCGGAGAATCAGCAACGCCCGGCGCTCCATAGGGAATCAAGGGATAGCCTGCCATCTCCAGTTCGCGTTGAATATCATAAAGCGCAATATTGCCGTTTGTTTGCGCATCTGACGTGCCTGTAGTCGTGCGTTTTTGCGTCTCAAATACGGAAAAGACCTGCATGATGATCACGGTGGCAAGCATGCCGATAGTCAGGCCAACCATGACCTCCACCAATGTGAATCCGGCTTGAAGCAAAGTAGAGTATTTGTTGTTTGATTCCATGTTGCTAATTCCCGGCAATATTGGCAATGGTGGTGAAACTGTGCGGATCGCCACCGGGTTCCTGCCAGCCTACAGTAACCGTGAACTGGACTCCCGACATGACGGTGCTTCGTGTGGCATTGGGCAGCACTGAAGAAATGGGGGTAAGTGGCTCAACGTAGGTGGCAGCGTTGCTCGGATCGGCCCAGATCTGCCCGATTCTTTGCTGGGCGAGATCGCTGGCATCGACGCGATATTTCGCATCGGAAGTATTCCTGATCATGTTGGCCTGCATGCCGACGATACCCAGCACACCGATGGAAAATATCAGGATGGCAATCATGGCCTCTACCAGCACGACGCCATGTTGCGCAGATTTAAGCGGAGAAGTTCTTTGCTTGAATTTGGGCATGATTTTGTCCTCCCCTATGGGCACCCGGTCGTGGAAGTCGACGGTACATTTGGATCGCACATTCTGACATTGCTGCCTGGGCTTTGAATTACGACTCGCAAGTTCCTGGTACCGCCCGGAGCAGCAAAGTTGACTTGCGCGAGCGGAGGAGTTCCGGTGGTCACCACGCTTCCAAAACTGTTGAAAGTGACAGTTGTAGCTGGCGTTACTAAATCGGCAGCCAGAGCGGTGACAGTAACAGCTTTGGAGCCTTCATTGCTGGACCTTGAATCAATTCCCGAGGCAGGCGTGCTTGTATAATAGACACTCCATGAAGAGTCCTGCGGATTCGATAACGAAGTTAAAGCAAAGGTGATATTGGTGTTGTGCGACACAGCTTCTGCTCGTGCTCGTTGTATGCCGTTCGACACCGATTCGGCCGCGTTGCGAATTTGCGAATTGATCAACCATGACTGAAGACTTGGGAAGGCTATCGACACCAAGATAGCGATGATCGTGACGGCGACCAGCAGCTCGATCAAGGAAAATCCCGATTGCCTGGATTTTGGGCAGGAAATCAACACGCCCCCCCAGCTTTTGTGATCCAGCAGAGCGCCGGAGCGGAAGGGGATGCTGTCCCCCAGCCGGGCATGAGTCCAATCGTCTTTTTGGCATTGGTGTCATCAATTGTGTAGATGAAATTTGACAGATTGCCTTGGCCGGTTGCGGTTATTAAGTAAGCATTTTGCGAAAGGCCGCTACAGGCATATGTGAAATATGTAGTTGAAGCGGGGATTCCGGGGGGGCATGTGTTTCCGCCACCCGCATCATAGGTCTGTTTGTCCTGAAAGTACTGTTCCATCTTGATGCGCGCATCGGATAGGGTTGATGTGCCTTCCATCAACTTTCCGCGAATGACGTAGTTCTGATAGGCGGGCAAAGCCACCGATGCTAGTATGACGACGATGGCGACGACGACCATCAGTTCGATCAAGGTGAAGCCTCTTTGCAAGTTCATGTGGTGCTCCCAATAGTAATGATGCGAAAGTTAGAACAGTACATACGGTGTAGCCAGCTAAAACCGATAAGTGGCAATTTTGCCTGACTAGCGGCTATCGAGGGGATAGTGGTTGTGGAGTCTAAATTTGTGGTGATCGGTGCAGGGGCACTGGGGCTGGCGTCGGCAGAAGCTTTGTTGCGCCAGGGCGCCGACGTGACTGTGCTCGAGCGCGGTTCGGCCGGACAGGAAGCCTCTTGGGCGGGCGGAGGCATCCTTTCGCCTTTGTGCCCATGGGACTACTCCGACGAGGTGAACCGGCTGGCCCTGCGAGGCATGGCGCTATTCGGCGGTTTTGCCGAGGCACTGTACCAAGCGACTGGAATCGATCCGGAATATCAACGCAGCGGCATGCTGGTTTTGCCGCCGTCCGACATTCAGGCCGCAAGTACATGGTGTGCAAAGCATGGAATGAACATGGAGGTGCAAGGCGGCCGCGTTTTTTTGCCGGATATCGCCCAAGTGCGCAATCCGCGTCTGATGCAGGCCTTGCGAGCGCGGGTGGATCAACTCGGCGGACGTATCGTCGAGCAGTGCGAGGTAAAACAGATTGTCGAGGGAGCAGGGCGGGTCACGCAACTTGTGACGACACAGGGCAATTTCGGTGCGGATGCGTACATTGTGACTGCGGGAGCCTGGAGCAAGGTGCTGCTGGGCGAACATGCCTTGCAGGCCGACATCAAGCCGATACGCGGGCAGATGCTGCTGTTCAAGTTCGATGCGCCACCCCTGCCGCACATCTTGCTGCAAAAAGACCTGTACCTGATTCCGCGCCGCGACGGTCACCTGCTCGTGGGCAGCACGCTGGAAGATGCCGGGTTTGACAAGAGCACGACCGAAGAGGCGCGCTTGATGTTGTTGCGGCGTGCGATCGCGCTGCTGCCGGTTTTGAATGGCATGCCGGTCATCCAGCACTGGGCTGGCCTGCGACCGGGTTCTCCAGGCAATATCCCGACGATCGGGCGCCATCCGCAGTTGTCCAATTTGTACATCAACAGCGGCCATTTCCGTTATGGCGTCACCATGTCGCCCGCGAGCGTGGAGGTATTGCTGAACGTGATCAACGGAACGCCGCAACCGTTCGACGTCTCACCATATCTTTGGCATTAAGCGTTGCCGCGAGGAAGGCTATCCGCTTATAATCCGCGCCGGAATGCCGATGTAGCTCAGTTGGTAGAGCAACGCACTCGTAACGCGTAGGTCACCAGTTCGATTCCGGTCATCGGCACCATTCCAAATCAGCATGCTGCATCAACTTGGGCAACTCTCCCCGATCCACTGTCTCTTGCCATTCACATTCTGTTTACACGAGGACGTATGGCATCGGTTCGTGAATTACCTTCCGGCAAATGGAAGGCTCGGATTCGCAGGGTAGCCCCCAACTCCAAAAATATTCGCACTCAAATCTGATGCTCTAAATGGGAATGCCAGACTGAGTCAGATATTCGACGTTGTATATATGCTGACCATTCACTAGCTGCATCCGCAACGCAAGATATTGCATCATGTGGTTACCTGAATGAGATTACCGCGAGCAACAAAGGCACATCACAAGAGTCGTGTCGAAAGAGGTGCTTGATGGCGCGTTGATCCTGCTGTGATGCAAGCTTGCGCATCCCGCATTCGGGCAGAAATCGACGTCGCATTGCCTCCCACCCCGCAACGAGTTGCGCTTCGAACACGCTCTCTCGCCTCCGTGATAAATCAATTCAATCCGAATTCCGCGCTTGCTTATTGCATCGCTTATTGAAGTCGTCGAGCACTCCAATTCGCGGCAGGATAGGTGCTCGTACGTATATATATGCCGGCAATACTGCTGTAGTTTGTGCTCCATGATGAGTATTTCCTTCAGCTTGTTCCAAGGAGCACGAAATGAATCAGGTCAGGAAAAACAATTACGCAATCGAAGCCCATGCGCCTTCCCGCGCTATGTGGAAGGAAATGGCTGATGCGAATTCCGCCAAATGGTCTGAGCAGCCAGAGCCGACGCTGAACGACCTCAGCATCATCCGTGATTGCAGCCATCCCGGCGAAAGCCTGTTCGGCTCTCGACCTCTCAATTTGGTATCGCCGCATATTTCTATTCTGTTTCTGCAACGTCATTTCTTTGCCAGCATGGCCACGACGCCGGCATGACGATTGCCTTTCACATCATGCGAACATCAAGGAGAAGTATCATGAACTACATTACCCGTATTCACCCATCTGGAGAGCGCGCACCTGTCAACACAGGCCAATATGGTTGGCGGCGCATCCTGTCAGTCGCGGCCGCAATCGCAGTTTCGGCGGTCATGGCTTTTGCAGTCACCGGTTGCGGCGGCGGCGGGGGGGCAACCACCGCTACCGTTGCAGCACCGGGAGCGCCAACAAATCTTGCCGTAATGAATACCACGGGAGTCAGCCTGTCAGAGACCCTGACCTGGTCGCCGCCGACTACCGGAGGTGCGCCCGCCAGCTACGAGATCTACCGCAGCACGACAGCTGGGGCAGCCTTCCTGCCGGAAAACCATCTCATTTCGCTACCCGCGACAACACTCACGTTTATAGACAATGCCGGCTTGGCGAACGTTTTAACCTACTGGGCTGTCAGCGCGAAGAACGCCGGCGGGGAAGTGGCCACTGCAGAAAAGAGTGATACACCGAGCACGACTACCGGCGGTGGCGGTGGAGCGGACACCGGCTTCGGCAACAATTTTTCGGCAGCGCTTATATTTGCGGTTCATCGGACTTTCCCGTGGGTGACCTGAGCCGGATACAGATCAAGCCCGCCACAGTGGAAATAGATTGCGATCTTGAAATGGTCACGGTTCCTGAATCCACAGGCACGTTTTTGTACAGTTGCA